>ULUB01032135.1_pt1 | contig 80329 bp, 62 predicted proteins | sample 1958111 | NCBI WGS metagenome assembly ULUB01 (sample SAMEA4835749, study PRJEB28245) | human gut metagenome | biome: gut microbiome; material: fecal sample | place: Denmark | collected 2008
AACCTTTCAAGTAATCCCATAACTTCACCCTCCACAAACTTGAATTTATGAATGAACGTTCTCTCGTTTTTTCTGAATCCGGATGCTAATTATCGTTGAGATTGCTGTCATTACAGCCAGTAACACATAATATAACGAATCTTGATTGATATCTACCACGCCCATCAATGTGTTTGTCCATCCATGTAGGATCATGCAGAACATGACAGCTCTGGTGGCATCATAAACCATAGATAACCAATAGCTGAGCGCCAGTCCTAAGACTGCAAACCAGATAAATGACATGCTCTGATGTGAATTGCCTTCTATGAACCAGAGTGGAATATGCCAAATGACCCATACAATTCCAACGATTAATGTTGCTAAAGGTGCAGAAACTTTCTTCTCCAGAATCGGCAACATAGTACCTCGCCAGCCAAGTTCTTCATTTCCACCGTACAGGAACGCAGCCTGTATAAATATGATGAATACCACAACCGCAGCTATCGGCGATCTGGGGATTGAGGGCAGCAGTCCCTCTGAGCAAATGAAGAATACTATCGTTTCAACTATAACAGCAGCAAGAATTGTCAGCCAGTTCTTTTTTGTGTTGTTAAATAGGAACCGCTTTAAATTCTTCTTGGTAAAACCACCTTCCATGCAGAAACAGGCAGCAATTGTCGGTCCAAATCCTCCCATTGTAAAAATAACCATCGGAAACACGTTTGACTCCGTTAAAGATGTGACTTTAACCAGCAGAGCATCTCCCCACCAGCAAACCCAGGTGATGAGAAATGTGATTATTAAATATTTTGTTAGTCTTTTCTTATCCATTATACCTTCCTATGCAACTTCCGATTTCACGCTTTCTTTCACCCTATATGTTTGTATCTGAGGTATTCAGTCACAAACTTCGGGGATAGGCACCTGTGCCGCAAGGGGAAACTCCCCTTGTACGAATTATCTGATTTCGCTGTATTTCCCGGATTGAGATTTTTCAAAACCGGAATCGCGCTGCCAAGAGATTTATGCCATATCCTGCGTGTTATCTTTTTCAATTTCTGAAGCATTCTGTCAGTTCTGATAATTTAACATGTCTGCTCATATTATTCATCATCTGTAAATTCCATCATCTCATCAACGGTGCAGTCCAGCTTCTTGCAGATCTTCTCAATCGTCTCCATTGATACATACTGGTTTTTTCCCATCCGGAAAAGTAATCCATTCTTATCTGTTTTTGGTGCTTCCGGCGAATCCACTCCGACACCGCTATCCTTGTTCTGGGCAAATAATTGCGGACAGTAAACCGCAACACTTAAATTTCATCCGCATTTGGAATGATCGCTGCTGCAATAAAGTAAACAAGCAGCCCGGTTCCTGTGCAGCCGAATATGGCAAACAGCAGACGGATGATCGTCGGATCCACGCCGAAATACTCGCCAAGTCCGCCGCATACTCCACAGATCATTCTGTGTTCTCTTGATCTTGTCAGTTTCTTCATATTATTATCGTTCATATTGATACACTCCTTTTCTTCCGCCTATTCATTCATGATATATATTATGATGTCAGGGGCATAAGCCCCGAATTGGTTACCTGCTACTATCTGAGGAAATCCACATTGACACTTCCCATGCCACAATCGATTTCCAGCTTCTTTCCTGCTCCCTTGTCCGTCGTATATTCCTGTGACAGACCGCTGAAATCATGGGATCCGCACTCTACAGATCCGGCTCCGACAGATATATCTGTATCAAAGTCTGTCTCGCTGCCTGCCACGATCAGGTCTGCTTCTCCCATACCGACATCCACTGTCAGCTTTTTGGAAGCATCCACTGCTGTTTCAAGCGTTCCCATACCAACTTCCAGCTCCACCTTTTCAGCCTGCAGCGTCATTTCCGATACGGCAGTTCCGGCTCCGATGGAAAGTGAGATCTTTTTGTACGCCTTTTCCGGCAGATAGACCGTTGCAGTGCCTGCATTTGTGTCATGTACGCCAAACAACGTTATCGTCTGTGTTTTTGTCCGGATGCTGAGCGTTCCATTCTGTTTTTGGAACTGTAGTCTGCTTTTGCCGTCATAACTTGCATAAAAGGAATCGTCCCCGCTTGGCTTAATCGTAAACTCTCCTGCACCAAGTGCCAGATCGATTTTTTGGATCTGATCGCTTTCGGACGCTATCATTGTTTTTCCCGATTCTTCTGCATCATCCCATGCATCATCAGTGGCTTCGTCCGAGTCATCGTCATCTGAGTCATCGTCCATCTCTTCTTCATACCGGTCATCCGTAATAGCCGCAGCATTTTCAGAAACACCTAAATCCGGATCTGTATCGACATCACTCCAGTCATCCTCTTCATCCGTATCTTCCCAATCTGCGTCATCACTTACCACGTTCATATTGAGCCCGTCTGTTCCTGCACTCAGGCGAAGCTTTAAGCTGTGCGGAAACAGTACGACCGATACCTCTCCGTTTTCCCTGACATATTCCCTGTACTGCTTATTGCCGCCAAGTGCGACACTGATCAGGATCAGGATCATTCCTACAGCGGTTAAAACCGCTGCAGTGATCAAAACAATTTTCGTTGATTTTTTCATGCTTTATGTGCCTCCTTTCCGCGAAATGGCATACCGATCAAATGAATACAGCCTTTGATCACTTCCGGTACAACAACTGCACAGAGCTTGATGAGTCCCCAGCCACAGAGCAGGAACAGTCCCGCGCATAGGAAGGAGCTGCCGATCATCATCAGTCCGACAAGTGGAAGTCCCATATTGGATATTCCAACTACAAACAATAGGATCGCTGCTACAAGGAAGGCTGCTACAATACTGACAACCAGTACGACAGCGCTTACGATCAGTGCAACCACGCATGCCAGAACCGCGATCACAACTGCAAACAGTGCAATAGCGAGCGGGATCACCACCGGTGACACAAGCACACATACCAGCACGATAAATGCGATCTGCCAGCCGTTTCTTTCCTTTTTCTGCTTCTTCTCTGCCCGATAAGGCACAATGCCTTTGTCAGCCAGTTCCTTATGGATCGTCTCTGATACCGTCTCAGGCGTTCCAAGTTCGCGCATCACTTCTGCTTCCCGCTCCGGTCCTGCCTCTTCAAAATATTCCACATAATACTCCATTGCTTCCCGGCGTTCCTCTTCCGGCAGATCCGATAGCAAGTATTCTAATTTTCGTAAATATTGGTCTTTATTCATCCTTCTTGCCTCCCTCAAAAATCGAAGTTATTTTTTCGGCATATCCCAGCCATTCTTTCCTGTACTCGGAAAGCTGCGCCTTACCAAGCGCTGTCGTCTTATAATAACGCCTGTTCCTGCCCGCACATTCTCTGTCATAGACTTCCAGAAAGCCACTTTTCTGCAGCCGCCTCAGAACCGGATACAGTGTGGATTCCGAAATCTCGAGCACCTGCCGGACATCCTGTGTGATCCGGTAACCATAAGTACCGATCTCTTCTTTATCTACAACAGCAAGCACGATCGCATCTAAAAGCGCTGCTCCTGTATTGAATACCATATACATTACTCCTTCCTGTGTAGTATTATATCTTTTGTAATACTATACGTCATATAATATTATTTGTCAATACTATATTATATGATATAAGTATCAAAATCCAGAATTTGATGCTCATATCGGGCGGGTCCCAAGGTCTTTCACCCACCTATGAGAAAGCTCACATGGGGTTAGACCTTTTGACTCTGGCTTCATTATATATTTTTCAAAAATAAATAAGGAGCACCTGTCTATCGACAGGTACTCCCAAACACTTCTTACTTTATATTTTTTGTTTTACATTTTAAAGCTGCATGGAATCTACAAGACGCTTCTTCTCTTCATCAAACTCTGCCTGAGAAATGATGCCGTTATCCAGTAAGATCTTCAGCTTCATGGCTGCCTTCTGGAATTCATCCAGTGACATTGTCTTTCCTGCGCCATCAGATGTAGCAGCAGGTGCACTCTTAGCTGCGGCTGCAGATGCGGTCTGCTGTGGTCTCTCGGCAGGAGCCGGTTTTGGCTGGCTCTGCTGCTTCATAGCGGCTACAGCTGCGGCTGCGGCCTCATCAACTGTCTTAACCGGTTCCTGAGACTGCCCCTGTACTGCTGCCTTTGCAGCTGCAGCCTGCTGTCTCTTTGCTTCTTCTTCATACTTGCGGAACTGAAGAGCTTCTGCTGCTTTTCTTGCCTTCTCAGCAGCTTCTGCCTTTTCTCTTGCTTCCTGTTCCTTACGGCGTTTCTCTTCTTCTATTCTACGCTTTTCAGCTTCTTCTGCTTCTCTCTTTGCACGTTCTTCCGCTTCTTTACGTGCTTTTTCTTCTGCAGCAAGTCTTGCCTTTTCTTCCTCTGCACGACGGATCTTCTCTTCTTCCATCTTCACAATGGCATCCTTGGCAAACTTCATGGCTGCAGCTGCAGCTTCTTTCTGTACATATTCTTCTACCGCGCGTACATTCTTGGCATCCTCAGCCTTGGCTGCTTCCACTTCTTTTGCTCTTGCATCCGTACCAACCTTTGTCACTGCTGCTTCTACTGCGGCTGCAGCCTGCTCTTCTGCCTTCTTACGCATCTCTGCAACCTGCCTCTGTGCTTCTTCTTCAGCCTTGGCTTTTGCGGTTTCTACCATCTTTTTGGCTTCTTCCTGTGCTTTACGAAGCGCCTCATCTACCATCTTCTTGGCTTCGGCTTCTGCCTGCTGTACCTTCTCTGTTACTGCCTGCTTTGCTTTCAGATCCGCAGCCTTGACTGTTGCTTCCACAGCCTGCTTACCTTCTGCCTCTGTCTTTTTGGCTGCTTCTTCTTTCAGCTTCTTTACACGTTCGTCAGACTGCTTTGCAAACTCCTGCGCTTTCTTGATATTCTCTTCTGAAAGTTTTCTGGCTGTTTCCTCCGCAATCTTTCTTGTATGCTCACTGGCTGCTTTACGGATTGTCTCCTCCTCCAGCGCTCTTCTTGCCGGATCTTTCTCGGAAGAAGTACTTTCTGTTACTTCATGTGCTGCCTTTCTTGCGGCTTCGTCCGCAATCCTGAAAGCTGATTCGATCGCTGCTTTCTTTGCGTTCAATCCGGCAGTCTGTCTGATCGCATCCTCTGCGGATTTGATGCTGCTGCCATCACCTGCTGCAGCCTGCTCTTTTTTCGGTTCAGCCTTCTCCGGTGTATTTTTAATTGCTGCTGCTGCCGCCTTTCTTGCGGCTTCTTCTGCTGCTTTTCTTGCAGCTTCCATTCCTACATTTTCCTGCATGTCATTCGCCCCTATTTCCAGTATTTGTACTAACTGTCTCACAAAGAAATCTGCCTGTGGAAGTTTTACACTATTCAAAATACAGTATATCATAACCTTTTAGAGATTTCTACTAATGAACAGAAACTTCTTTCGTACTTTTTTATGAAAATTTCATACATTTTTTGTGCACCTCGTCCTAGGTATTCCTTTTTTCTTTCAAAATTCACAAGACAGCAATATAAAAAGAAACGACACCCAAAAGATGTCGTTTCTTGCCGCGCATTGCGGTAACGCTGTCTGTCCGCCGCAGCCATATATAATTCTCTACAGCTTCCAGATATCGCGGTTATATTCAGCGATTGTTCTGTCAGATGAGAAGAAACCTGCTTTTGCCGTATTGATGAGCATCTTCTTTGCCCATGCCATGCGGTCTTCATAATCTGCAAGCATCTGCTCTTTCTTTGCAATATAATCTTTAACATCCAGAAGTGTCATGAACCAGTCTTTATTGCAAAGCTCTTTGTATAAACGTCCCAGATTTTCAGGATCACCGATCTGAACCAGTTCCTTGCTGACAATAAAATCAACAAGCTCTGCGATCTGCGGATCTGCATAGTAGTCCTGTGGATGATAGCCTGCTGTATCGTACAGACGGATCACTTCTTCGCTGGACTTACCGAAAATGTAGATATTGTCTTCTCCAACCAGGTCATGGATCTCCACATTTGCACCATCCATCGTACCAAGTGTCACAGCACCGTTTAACATAAACTTCATATTACCTGTTCCGCTTGCTTCCTTACTTGCCAGAGAAATCTGTTCAGAAATATCGCAGGCAGGGATCAGATGTTCCGCTTTTGTCACATTGTAATTTTCTACCATGACAACCTTCAGGTATGGACTTACCTCCGGATCATTATCGATCAGCTCCTGCAGGCAGAGGATCAGATGAATAATATCCTTTGCAAGAATATAAGCCGGTGCTGCCTTTGCTCCAAAGATCATGGTAACAGGTGTCTTCGGCTTCTTGCCTGCCTTGATTTCCTTATATTTATGAATAATATAAAGCGCATTCATCTGCTGTCTCTTGTACTCATGCAATCTCTTGATCTGGATGTCAAATACAGAATCTGCTGCAATATCAATATTCTGTGTTTCTTTCAGATATTTTTTCAGATCTGCCTTCTTTCCGTCCTTGATCTCAATAAAACGGGAGAGCACCTTCTCATCATCCCGGAATTCCAGCAGCTTTTCAAGCTCTGCAGCATCCTTCTTCCATCCGTCTCCGATCAGTTCCGTAATATATGCTGCAAGTTCAGGATTACAGTGCAGCAGCCAGCGGCGGAATGTAATACCATTTGTCTTGTTATTGAATTTTTCCGGGTAAATGTCATAAAACGGCTTCAGCTCGGAATTCTTTAAAATCTCTGTATGCAGTGCAGCAACACCGTTTACGGAGAAGCCGTAATGCATATCCATATGTGCCATATGGACTCTGTTTTCTTTGTCAATGATCGCTACCCGCTCATCCGGATATTTGGCTTTTGCCATTTCATCCAGCTTGCGGATGATCGGCATCAGCTGCGGTACAACCTCTTCCAGATAAGAAACCGGCCATTTTTCCAGTGCTTCTGCAAGGATCGTATGATTTGTATATGCACATGTTTTTGCTACAATCTGTGCAGCCTCTTCAAAAGCAACTCCTCTTTCCTGCATCAGGCGGATCAGTTCCGGAATGACCATGGAAGGATGTGTATCGTTGATCTGGATCACCACATGATCACTTAAGGATCTGATATCATAGCCCTTGTCCGCAAGCTCTTTCAGGATCAGCTGTGCACCGCTGCTTACCATAAAATACTGCTGATATATACGCAGAAGCTGTCCTGCCTTGTCACTGTCGTCAGGATATAAGAAAAGTGTCAGATTCTTTTTCACATCATTCTTATCAAAAGAAATACCATCTTTGACAAGTGATTCGTCTACTGTATCAATATCAAACAGATGCAGTTTGTTGACACCACTGTCATATCCCGGAACATCTATGTCATATAATGTGGATTCCACGGTAAAGTCCTTAAACTGTACAGGAAAATGTAATTCTGTCTTTGTAAGCCAGCTTTCCTTTTCGATCCACGGATTTTTTTCTTCCCGCTGTTTGTGATCCACAAATTTCTGCCGGAACAATCCATAATGATAATTCAGTCCGATGCCTTCTCCGTTCAGACCGAGTGTAGCAATAGAATCGATAAAGCAGGCTGCCAGTCTTCCAAGTCCGCCGTTTCCAAGCGACGGCTCCGGCTCGATCTCCTCAATCTGGGCAAGTGACTTGCCGTTTTTGGCAAGCAGCTCTTTTACCTCTTCATAAACGCCAAGATTGATCAGATTATTGGATAACAGTTTTCCGATCAGAAATTCTGCGGAAATATAATATACCTTTCTGTCTCCTTCATTTGGCTTCTTCTCGCTGCAAAGCTCTTTTGTCAGTCCGAGCAGTGCGTAATACAGCGCCTTATCATCCGCCCCGGCGATCGTTGTACCCAGACGTTTTTCTATATTTGTCTTTAAATCCATGCGTGCCTCCTCTTTTTCTTTTTTTGCAGATTACCTCTGCAGTGTTATTCTTTCCCTGTTATTTCTGCTGTGTTATCTTTCTTTCGTATCTGTTGTTACTTCCGTTTCTTTCTCTTCTTCTGCTTCCTTCTGTACCTTGGGCAGACGTGCACAAATCTCCGTCATTCGTCTGATTTTCCGGATCTTTGCCGCATCAAATGTCTTTTTCGGCAGTCTGTATACCCAGTTACCACCAAGTGTTGATGGTGTATTGATCCGTGCTTCCTTGCCGAGCCCCAGATAATCCTGCACCGGAATGATACACGTATCTGCCACACTGCGCATGGCAAGTGCGATATAATCCCAGTAGATCTCTTTTTTCGGTGTGTATGCATTATGCAGATAGTCAACTGCCAGCTTTTTATCCTCAGGTGCCAGTTCATCATACCAGCCCATTACAGTATTGTTATCATGTGTGCCCGTATATACCACACAGTTTCTTTCGTAATTGTGCGGCAGATAGTCACTTTCTTCCCTGGAGTCAAAAGCAAATTGCAGCACCTTCATACCCGGATAGCCGCTTTCCTTCAGCATCCTTCTCACGCTGTCTGTCAGAAAGCCGAGATCTTCTGCAATGATCGGCAGATCGCCAAACTGCTCTCTGACCGCACCAAACAGATCCATTCCCGGACCCTGCTGCCATTTTCCGTTTCTTGCTGTTTTCTCTCCGTAAGGAATTGCATAATATTCATCAAAGCCCCGGAAATGATCAATTCTGACGATATCATACAGCGCAAAGCAATGTGCGATCCGCCGCATCCACCATGCATATCCGGTCTTCTTATGATACTCCCAGTCATAGAGTGGATTTCCCCAAAGCTGTCCGTCTGCCGAAAAACCGTCCGGCGGGCAGCCTGCCACTGCAACCGGCAGATTGTCCTCATCCAGCTGGAACTGCTTTGTATCACTCCATGTATCTGCACTGTCAAATGCCACATAGATCGGAATATCTCCGATGATCTGTATGCCCTGCTCATTCGCATACTTCTTCAGGGCATCCCACTGTCTGAAAAACTCATACTGCACAAATTCATAAAAACCAATGTCGGTTTTATATTTCTGTCCGGCTTCTTCCAGCGCTTCCGGTCTGCGGTTCCGGATGCCTTCTTCCCACTCGCTCCAGCTTTTGCCGTGGTTGGCATCCTTCAAAGCCATAAAAAGTGCATAATCCGGCAGCCAGCTTTCATTCTTTTCCACAAAGCTGTGATAGTCATCCGTTTCCGTAATACCATTTGTCACAGCCCGCTGGTACGCCATATGCAGGATACGGTATCTGGTATGAAACATTTTTTCATAATCTATGGTATTTCCAGTCCCGAAATCTGCTCCTTCACATTCCAGTCTTCCCAAAAGACCATCCTTGACCAGTGTTTCCAGATCAATAAAATATGGATTTCCGGCAAAAGTGGAGAACGACTGGTACGGCGAATCTCCGTAACCGGTCGGTCCGAGTGGCAGAATCTGCCACAGGGACTGCCCGCATTTTTTTAAGGTATCCACAAATTCATATGCTTCTTTTGAAAAACAACCGATTCCATAATTGGAAGGCAGTGCTGATATCGGTAAAAGCATTCCACTAAGTCTCATATCGTTATCCTTTCCCAAAAGAGCGCTTAGCCTTTGACTGCACCGTCAGCTACGCCCTTGATAATATATTTCTGTCCGAACAGGTATACAATGATGATCGGAATGACAGTCAGCATGATACTTGCCATCATCGGTCCCATTTCTACCTTTCCGTAGCTGCCTCTGAAATACTGGATCAGCATCGGAATTGTTTTGTATTTCTTGATATCCAGTACAAGTGTCGGCAGGAGGTAATCGTTCCATACCCACATAGCTTCCAGAACACCTACTGAAATCATGGTTGGTTTTAAAATCGGAACAACCACAAGGAAAAATGTCTGGAGCGGATTGCAGCCATCGATCATGGCAGCTTCCTCAATCTCGATCGGAATGGATTTTACAAAGCCGCAGAACATAAATACCGCAAGCCCCGCACCAAATCCGAGATAGATCACCCAGATGTTGAACGGCGTATTCAGTTTCAGCTTATCTGCTGTCTGGGACAGAGTAAACATAACCATCTGGAACGGTACGACCATGGAAAGGACGCACATATAATAGATGATCTTTGAAACAACACCGTTCAGTCTTGTGATACACCACGCACACATGGAGCAGCAGATCAAAATAGCTGCCACAGAAGTGACTGTGATCAGTGTACTGTAGCCAAGACTCTTTAAAAATCCCTGAGATGTCAGGGAACTTACATAGTTTGAAATACCTGCAAAGGTATCCGCCGTCGGGATTGTGAATGCTGTGCTTGTGCTGATCGCCGTCTCTTTCTTTAAAGAGTTAAACAGGATCATCACGATCGGGTATATCCAGAGAAGGGATGCCACTGTTAATACTGTGATCCAGATAATATTTGATGCTTTTCTTTTCTGTTTCATTACTGCTGCACCTCCTTAGATTTGGTAAGCTTCAGCTGAAGCATGGAAATCGCAATGACTAAAATACAGAATATAACAGCCTTTGCCTGACCGTAGCCCTTAAAGAGCGCGCCTGCACGTGCATAGAAGGTCTGGTAAATGTTCAGGGCAAGCATTTCTGTGGAATGGTTCGGATCACCGCCTGTGAGGGCTAAGTTCTGGTCAAACAGCTTAAAGGAGTTTGTCAGTGTCAGGAATATACAGATTGTTACGGATGACATAACCATCGGTAACTTGATTTTCCACAATACATCCCATGCATTTGCCCCATCGATCTCAGCTGCTTCCACGAGATCTGACGGTACATTCTGCAGACCTGCAATGTAGATGATCATCATATATCCGATCTGCTGCCAGCACATCAGAATGATAAGTCCCCAGTAACCGGCTGATGAATTCAGTGCCAGAAGCGGTTTACTTGCAAGTGACAAAATACAGTTGATGAGGATCTGCCAGATATAACCAAGTACAATACCACCGATCAGGTTTGGCATAAAAAATACGGTACGGAAAATATTGGTTCCTCTCAGTTCCTTTGTCAGCAGAAGTGCCAGACCAAAGGCGATCACATTAATGAGTATAATGGATACGACCGCAAATAAAATTGTAAATTTAAAAGAGTTTAAAAATGAAGCATCCTTCAGGATGACATTATAATTTGCAACTCCAACCCACTTCGCATTATCAACCGTTGTAAATTTACAAAAGGAAAGATATAACCCCTGTGCAAACGGAACAATGAATCCGATGATAAATGCAAGCAGTGTCGGCAGCACAAAAATGGGCGAATAACGTTTCAACGCTTTATGCATAGTACCTACCTCCAAAAAAGGGGCAGGCAGCTTATCCTGCCTGCCCTTTATTCACAATCTCTTATTCCTGAGAAGTTAATTCGTATTCAGTCTTCCATCCGTCTACGAATGCAGATCTGACTGCTTCCCAGTTGTCATCTGTCTGATCAGCCGCATAAGCTGTAAGAGCCTGACCTACGCCGTTTTTCCACTCTTCTGATGGCATTGTAGGGAAGTTCCATGAAACAGGAGTCTTTCCTTCTGCTGTCATTTCCTTATCCTGCTGTACGAACAGGTTCTGAGATTCAACAGCGTTCTTGAAAGGAATTACAAATCCCATATCTTCGCCCATAGCCTTTGTTCCTTCGTCAGAAGTTACACACCAGTTCATGAAATCAAGTGTTGCCTGAATATCTGCTTCATCAGCTTCCTTGTTTACACACCAGTAGTTTTCTGTACCTGTGCAGAGACCCTGATTTGCTTCATCGCCTACACCGATGTAGATCGGGATCATAGCCAGATCATCATCTGTAAATGTGCCGTCTGCTGTCAGGTTTCCGTATTCCCAGGAACCATTCTGGAAGAATACTGCCTGGCCTGCAAGGAATTCGTTTCTGGAATCATCACCGGTCTTTGCTGCAAGTTCTGCAGGATCGCATGTACTGTTGTTGATGTACAGATTCCAGATATCACGATAGTTGTCAAGGTATGTACCTTTGATTTCTTTTGTAGTTCCGATTCCATCTGCCTGATACTCAAAGTAGATTGGAAGGTTTGCAAGGTGTGTCTTAAATCTCCAGTCAGAAGATCCGTCCATACCTGCTGATGTAAATGCAGCAAATCCAAGTTCGTCCTTACGTGCTGTGATATCTTCCGCAACCTTCTTTAAATCTGCGAAGGATTTAATATCATCAACTGTATATCCTGCTTTTTCCAGTAATGTTTTGTTTGTGATCAGTCCGTAAGACTCGATAACGTATGCGATACCTGCTACAGCATCTCCATCCTTCAGTGCGAAATCTTCGCTTGTCAGCTCACCGTAAATTGCTGAATCCTTTAAATCATAACAATAATCTTTCCAGTTTGCAAGACCTACAGGGCCGTTTACCTGGAACATGGTAGGAGCACCGCTCTTACCCATTTCACTCATCAGAGTTGTTTCATATTCGCCGGATGCTGCTGTAACAACTGTTACATCTACGCCTGTCTCTTCCGTATATTTTGCAGCCAGCTCCTGCCACTGTGGATCCTGCTCCGGTTTGAAGTTCAGGTAGTAAACAGAACCGCCTTCTGCGCTTGCTGTTTTGTCATCTGCGGAAGCCTCTGTATCTGTTGCTTCTGCATCTGTTGCTTCTGCATCTGTTTTTGCATTTGTGTCTGCATCTGCAGTTCCTTCATTGCTGCTGCCGCAGCCTGTCAGCATGGATGCTGTCATGGTCACTGCAAGTCCGAGTGCCAGTAATTTTTTTACATTTTTCATAAACTCATCTCTCCTTTTCTTATCCTTCAGAACTCTGTGTTCTTGTTGATGAACTTATCTTAACAGAGAAGCACCGGAGAGTATTAGCAATTTAAAAACGTAAACTATCAAAAATCATACATGCCTATCTATTCTTTTTTATACTTCTTTTTTTCTTTTTTATGTTTCTTTTTTCCTATTTTATACCGTTTTCTATTCTTCCTTCTTCGATTCCGTTATACTCTCCGTGAGCATTCTGACAAAATCTGCCTGGGTGATCTTTTTCTGTGCCAGCGCCGGAAGCGCCTCCGAAAGCGTGCTCTCCTGCAATACAGAATTCCATTTTACCTGATAATTCGGTACGATCTGCGGCTGACCGCGGTACGCACGGATATAATCCTGCAAAAGACGTGATGTGTTCTGATCCTGCGAAAACAGATCTTCCTTCAGCTTCTTGTTTTTCTTCGTACGGAATTTCAAAAATTCGACCGCGCCCTGCTTCACCTCATCACTGTAGCTGTCTACTACCGCCCAGCCGAAGGTTTCCGGAGAAGAAATCAGCTTATTACCCGGGAACGGTGAAAATCTGACTTTTTCCCTGAATTCCTCCGGGAGCTGGTCGATCATCCAGTAACCGTTTGCCAGCATGGCAGATTTTCCGGCAATAAAATTATTGTATGCCACATCAAAATCTGCATTCATGGCATCCTTTGTCGTGTATTTATAAAGCTTTTGCAGTGTATCTGCCATATGATAGATGCAATCCTTCTGATAGCTGCCCGGATACAGCTCATTCATAAACGCCGCACCTTCCTCACTGTCTGCCATTTCAGCAGTTGCCAGCAGCATGGCGGACCAGCCGGTTCCTTCCGTGTGCAGCCCAAGCGGTGTGATCGCCCTTGCCTGCAGCTTCTCGCAGCAATCCCAGAATTCCTCCCACGTCTGCGGAAATTCCTCGATTCCTGCCTGCGCAAACAGCTCTTCGTTCCAGAAAATACCCGAACAGGAAAATGCCGCCGTACTGACCGGGCCTAAATAGACACTTCCATCTTCCTCACTGCAGCTATCAAGCACAACCGGCTCTATCATCTGCTTCCATTCCTGATCTGCCTCTATATAAGGTGCCAGATCCACGATCCTGTGATCTTCGACAAGCAGGTGGTAATAAGAAGGCAGCATACGCAGATCCGTGATGACCGCCGGCAGCTTATCCGTCACATTCAGCCGTTTCAGATTCTGTCTGTAATCATCCTCCGTTTCCATGATCCAATCCACCGCAATATGGTATTTTCCTTTATAGGTAATATTAAAAGCATCCACCAGCTCCTGCTCACTTTTCTTTCCGCTGGTAGGACTGACTGTCAATATCATGGGGATCTCAACAGCTTCCTCTTCGTTATCCGTCTGCTGTATCTGTTTTTTCCCACATCCGCCAAGCAAAACAGCAGCCAGGCATAAGCCCAATAAAATGCACACGCTGCGCCGTGCTTTTGAATTTCTTTTCCTGTTCATATGTCTGTCACCTCACACTCTGTCCAATACCAGCCTCGGAATCCTGATCACAAACGTTGTACCATCCTCTTTCGCGATCACATAAAAGGAAACACGCCCCTCATATGCCAGTCTGAGTCTTGTCAGCACATTCACAAGCCCATAACCGTTCTTTTTGCTTTTGAAGCTTTCCTTCATCTCAGCGATCGACATCTGCATCAGGCCATTAATCTTCTCACATGCATCCGGCGCCATCGGTGTTCCATTGTTATATGACGTCAGCACCAGTTCCTCCTCTTCCCTCCGGACTGTAATCTCGATCCTGTAATGTGCAGACTGTCCATCGAACCCATATTTAATAGCATTTTCCACCAGAGGCTGTAAAACGAGCTTCAGCATCCGTTCCTTGTCCGCATCCACTTCGCAGTGTATCTCATACCGGAACAGATCAGCATTTCTGATCTGCTGGATTTCCATATAGTTTCTCACGTTTTCCAGCTCATCCGCTACTGATACGATTTCTTCTCCTTTGCTTAAGGAAAGCCGCAGATATTTGGAGAGTGCCTGAATCATACGCATGGTCGTCTCTTCCTTATTTATACGCGCCAGCATATAGATCGTATCCAGCGTATTATACAGAAAATGCGGATTCATCTGGTTCAAAAGCATATTGACCTCGACTGTCCGCAATTCTTTTTCCTGCGATTTTACCTCTGCCACAAGCTGCTCGATATTGCCCAGCATTTCATTATAAGAATGCCCAATCTGATCCAGCTCTGTTTTGGTATGCAGTTCTTCCATCCGCGTATAATCATTTCCGTGAAATCCTGCCATCTTTTTGCTGATCTTCTGGATCGGCCGGGAAAGGATCCGTGAAAAGTATACGCTGAGAATCAGTGCCAGTTCCATCGTTAACAAAAAGATCAGAAACATCACGAACAGTATTCTTCCGATCCCCGCATGCAGCACATGATCCGGTACATAAACAGAAACTGTCATCCCGCTTTCCTTCTGCCTGTATGCACACAGCATACCATGTCCTATTTTTCCCCTGCTGATGATCATTCCGTTTCCTTCGGTTGCAAGAATCCGCTCTTTTGCAAGTATCAAATGTTTCCTTGCCTCATCACTATCGTTATTTTGAAAGCAGACTTCACCGTCCGCATCCATGATCTGCATCAGAATACCTTCTTCTGCCAGATCGCTGTCTCCGGTAATACCCTGAAAAAAAGCAGGATCCATTTTCAGAAACAACATTCCGGGTTCATGCTCATAGTTCATGTTTCGGATATAACGCCCTATAAACAGCGCGTCCTTTCCTGTCCCGAACAGTGTATCCTTTGTCCAGAACCACTTCGTTGTCGCATAAGAGCCCTGCAAAAACCTCTCCATGTCACTTTCCCTGAATTTGTGATATGTGAGTTTGGAATAGGATCTTGTATATACATTTTTTTTATTGTCCACATAACAATATTCTGCCACATCATCCAGATTGATAAATGCAAAATACCGGCTCAGCGCACTCCTCTGGTTTCTGCTCATAGCTGCTTTACGCAGACTTTTCTGCACACCGTCATAAACGATACAGTCCGCTGTCGCCTCATCCGTTTTTTCAAACAAAAGATCCATTGCAGCGCCCAGATTTTCACACATGGTATTATAATTATCCATCATTACGGTTTCCTGATTTTTCTGCACGACCCAGCCGACACCCATACCACACAATACCATGGCCGATAACAGAAGACATACTGTATACTTCAGATATCTTATTTGAATGCTTGATCTCTTCTCCCTTTTTTTCATGCTTCAAATTCCTTTTTATAGTCGCTTGGCAATATACCGGCGTACTGCTTAAACAAATGTGTAAAGTAAGAGGGATTACTGATACCAACCGTTTCACATATCATACTGATGCTCGCATCCCCCTCTTGCAGCATTTTCTTTGCTTTCTCCATCCGGCACTGTAATAAATACTGCTTGAATGTCATCTGCATGGCGTTTTTAAACACACGTCCGAAATATACCGGATTCAGGAACACATACGATGCAACAGAAACAATTGACAGATTTTCATCCTGTAGATTTTCTTCTATAAAGCCAAGTGCATCTGCCATATATTTTTCGACAGATTTTCCGTCATCTCCTGCCGCAATCTCTTTTCTGTCCTGCGTTGCTTCCAAAAGAATTTTATAGCAGACATCAATTGCCCTGGAAGGGCTCAAATTCTGTAGATTCTGATAGTACCTGCCAAACTTGTCCCGTAGTCTGTCTGTCATCCCATATGTATCCATCAGCATATCATCTGCATGGATCATCAGATAATGAATATAGCCGCACTGTTTTTCCTCTTCCGGTGGCAGCTGATATATAAAAGAAACAAATGCATTTTTCAGATCCGCATCCGCATTTTTCCGTATCGCGCTGAGCACAGACGAAATCGCTTCCATCATCTCTCTCTGCTTAAAATCCTCCTCCGTCTTCCGGATCGCAAAAATACCTTCGTTGTTTTCACCTGCCTGCATAAGGATCTGGTCTGCTTCCACACAACTTGCCTGCAGTCCTTCTATTCCCTTATAAGGTCTTGAAACAGCCATGGCAAGCGGTCTGTTGATCGCATTTCTTGCCGCTTCCAGCATCTGTCTTGCCTTTTGTACAGCTCCATTGTCCTCTGTATGCAGAATATAAATCAGCACGCCCGATCTTCCTATAAAATGATAGCAGGGATATAACGGCAGCAGCTCCCTTTCCAGAAACTCCGCTAGCGCCAGACGGCTGTTTTCAAAATCCGCCGGGGAAGTAATCTGATATACAAGATCAATATCCGCAAACACAGCAATATATTTTTCATTTGGCTGCGGTATTTCCTCCAGCATTTCAAAAATTTCCATCATCTGCTTTTGTAATATCTCCCCGCGGATATATTTCTGTATCATAACCTGCAAGTAATTGTTTTCATCCCTGCGCAGGATATTTTCCATTTTATGCAGTTTCTGCGTTTCCCGGATCTTTTTCATACACTGCTCATAAGCGCCCCGCATTGTTTCCGCCAGCTTATCATCCTCGATCGGCTTTAAAAGATAAGCGTACGCACCCATATCGCAAGCCTTCTGTGCATATTCAAAATCCCGGTAGGCACTGAGCACAATAAACAGACAGCCAATTTCCCTTTTTGCTATTTCTTCCATGACCATCAGACCGTTGATCTGCCGCATCCTGATATCCGTCAGCACGACATCCGGGCGTTCTTTTTCAATTACCTCGATCGCCTGCTCGCCGCTCATGGCACTTCCGACAACCCGAAAGCCCATCTGCTCCCAGTCATAGGTCTGCAACAGTCCCTGCAGCAGAATTGCCTCATCATCCACGATCACCAGTTTTAATAATTCCATGCCATGCCTTCCTTTCTGTTCATCGCCCACAAAAGGGCAGACTGTGGCAGTTTATCCATTATATATATTTATAATAGTACCTGTTTTAAATACCCGATACTTTTTATTCTGTCCGGATCGCAGCCAATGGGCTTAATTTCATCGCCCGCAGGGACGGGAAAAATCCTGCTATCATACCAACCAGAACCGCAAATACGATTGAGATAACCGCCAGCCACCATGGAATATAGGATAGTCCCACACTGGCACTGACCGCTTGGTCCACACCCAGATCAGCCGTTTTGACCACAGAATTGATCACGCCGGACAGTCCGTAACTCAAACCAAGTCCGACTACACCGCCGATCAGACCGATATAGCCTGCCTCCATCAGAAACATACTCTGGATATTACGCATATCACAGCCAAGTACCTTCATAATACCGATCTCTTTTGTGCGCTCATAGATTGACATCATCATTGTGTTAGCGATCCCGATTGCCGCAACAAACAGAGAAACCGCACCAATCCCGCCGAGTGCCAGCTGGATATATTTGTACTGTCCCTGCATGGATGCCACCCACTCCGCATTTGAGGTGGCCTGATAGCCCATATCATTGATCTCATTCTGCACCTGCTGGACATAATCCATGTTATCCACATTCACAATAACACTGGTATAGTAAATATCTTTATATGCCTTCCCATTTGCCGTCGTTGGCTGTCCGGGGATCACGGAACCTCTGAATTCCTTACGCAGAAGTGTTTTGAGCTGTTCCAGATCACAGAATACGTAACTACTGTTACTGTTATAATCCTCCATACCGCCTGCCATGACACCTGCGGTATCCACCACATATTTCTTTGGAACAGTCACTGCCTGTCCTTTATCATCCGTACCGCCCCAGATTGCATTATAATAACGATCCACATCAAAGACATACAGGATCGTATCCTGCATCAGATCAATATCCGGTAATGTTCCGTTGTACCAATAGCCCTCTCCGGTCTTATCATTATAGAAATCACCCAGCACCATATTGCCGTATACAACGGAAAGCTGACCTTCTCCCGGCTGGGGGAGACTGCCCCTTCCCAGATCAAGCTGCAGATTCTGCATTTTATCTGCTGCCACACCTCTCAGCTGGATATTTGCCTGAAAACCGCCGGATATGGCAAGTGCATCCGTATCCAGCACCGGATAGGCATCCTTCACATGATCCAGCTGTAGGATATTTTCCACCAGAGCATCATCCAGATGCTCCGCTGTCTGTGACTTGGAAGCGGCTCCGGTAATAGAGGAATCCACCGTATAAGAATCCTGTTCCGTTACAGTAACGGTTGTTATTCCACCATATTTTTCGATTTCAGCCATCGATGCTCTGGAAAGCCCCAGTCCGAGGGAGATCATGACCACAATAGACGCGGATCCGACCACAACACCAAGCACGGTCAGAAACGTCCGCACTTTTCGTTTCCACAGACTGCTTAAGCTCATGCGAAGCATATCACGAAATTTCATCCGCGTCGTCCTTTCCGTTGTTATCCTTTTCTCCGCCATCTACAGAATCTGTTTCTTCATCATCCTCTTCCAATAGATCTAATTCCTCTGCCAGAAGTTTCTTTGCCTTCCGCTTTTTCAGAAGAATTACAATAACAACCGCTATTGTAAGCAATACAACACCGATCAGTGTAATGATCACAGCCTTTTTACTGCTTCCCGTGGAATCATCATATTCCACTTCCTCCATATCCCAGTCATCCATACCGGCCAATCCTGTATCTTCTGTCACCATCAGCGTCATTTCCTGTTCGTAGCTGGATTCATTCCCTGCTTCATCTTCATAGGTGATAACTGCCTTGATCGTTCCGTCGTCTTTTGTGGCAGCCTGTCCTGTCACAAGTGCATCTACCGTTCCGGTACCGCCTGCTTCAATCTTACCGATAAAGCTCTCACCGCCTGTGACGGAATCTCCTTCAAATTTTACCTGTACATTGTACAGTGTTGTTTTTCCTGTATTGTAAATACTGAACATGATGTCAGCTTCGTTTCCGACCGAGATCGTAGCAGGCAGGATCTCAGGTGTGCTGAGCTCAAATTTTGCAGCCTGATGGATCGGGATCGATACATCTGCCGTAGACGTATACGCCGTATAAGCATCATCCTCATAATCCATTGTCACGTCAAGCTGATATGGTTTTTGTGACAGATCAGACTTTGCCGTCATTTCTATCGAGAGATCTGTTGTCGCATTTTTGCCGATAGAGCTGATATAAGCCGTATTGGAGCCGGAGGTTGGAAGAAAAGCCGCATAGGTATTTTCCGTATCACTGCCTTCCGACGGTGCGTTAAAATTAACCAGCATATTGGATACTGCCGTTCTCTTGGATGTATTTTTCAGATGCAATGTCAGCGTAAAGGTATCTCCTGCATTGACTTCCGCAGGATCTGTCGTAAAACCTGTCACAATGACACGCGGCGTCGAACTGCCGCTTCCTTCTGTTTCCACATTTCCGCTGCCCGGTGCTCCGACAACCTTCACATAAGTAGTCAACGTTGCACTTTCGGCTTCCGTTCCTACATAATATAAAGCAGTAAACTGCAGCTTGTAGTACCCTGACGGTGCATCCTCTCTTGTCTTCAGCGTCCATGTCAGTTCACGTCTTCTGTCCATATCACTCTGTCCGTTGCCTTTGCCTGGCAGATCTGTGATCGTCTGGGTATAACCGCTCGTTTCAATCTCAAACGGCCATTCCGTTACCGAATTTGATATAACCGGTGTAACAGATATGTTCGCCAGATTAACACTTCCCATATTGACAACCGGCAATACAATATTGACATTTTGTCCATAGGTTGCGACCGGCGTGACCCAGTCACCACCCACCATCACAAAATCGCTCGTGGAAGATGGATTCACGCTTGCGTCATCCTGTCCGTTGTTATCGTCTCCCGCCACCAGAGCGTCGATTGCCGCCTTTGCACTTGAAACGCAGTCCTCAATACTGGCAGAAGTGGAAAGACCCGACTTATTCTTATCCTTATCCGCAGTTCCGATCAGCTCCTGATACTTTGCAACAAGCTCATCTATCTTTTTTGCGGTTTCCGCATCGGTCTTCAGCTTTGTAATACTGCCGTAGTCCCCGATCTCTTTTACCGCATCTTCTTTTTCTTCCTGCAGTGTATCTGTCTTTGACTGTGTCTGCGTCGTCTGCTGTGTCCCCGCTGTCTGCGTTGCCATAACAGGTGTTACATTTCCCAGGACAAGCATTGCAGACAGAAGTGCAATTCCCGTTTTTTTCAATTTCATAGTCATGAAACGAACTCCTCCTTTATTTCATGCGCTGTATGCCCATTATTGTTCTCTTCCTGCTTCAATACTGACGATCTTACCGTCAGAAATCCGGAAAATCCGGTCTGCAAACCCTGCCAGATGGTCATCATGCGTTACCATAACAAGTGTCTGGTTTTGTTCATGGATGATCTTTCTGATCAGCTCCATTACTTCCGCCGAAGTATGAGAATCCAGATTGCCCGTCGGTTCATCCGCAAAAATAATCTGCGGATTGACAACAAGTGCCCTTGCAATTCCGACTCTCTGCTGCTGTCCGCCTGACATCTGCGTCGGTTTATGGTTCTTATGTCCGGAAAGCCCTACCAGATCAAGCACCTGCGCTGCTTTATCCAGCCTTTTTGCCTTATCCATTCCCTGAAAGGTAAGCGGCAAAGCTACATTTTCCACAGCACTTAAAGCCGGCAGAAGATTAAACGACTGAAAGATAAAGCCGATATGTTCTCTTCTGAACTTTACGAGCTGGTTTTCACTTTTCTTTTCGATATGCTCTCCCGCGATCACGATCTGTCCCTTTGTCGGTTTTTCAAGTCCTGCCAGCATATTCAAAAGCGTAGACTTACCGGAACCGGATGTACCTACGATAGAACAGAACTCTCCCTTTTGTATGGTGAAATCCACACCATTCAGTGCCTTCACCTTACTGTCACCAACTCGGTATACCTTATAGAGATCTTTTACGCGGATAACTGTTTTACCTGCCATCTATCGCTCCATTTTCCAAAATGCCGCACTGTATGGTGCCAGCTCACTGCCACCGCCAAAATCATGTATATCGCCCGTTATTAAATCAACAGCCTGTCCACAGCCCGCATCAAAATGTGCTGTGTAGCTGTTCTCATCCGCATTGATCGCAACGAATACTCTTTCACTTTCTGTCTCTCTTGCAAAGATGCACTGTCTGTTTGTCAGTACCACGCTGCGGAAGCTTCCATAATTCAACGCTTCGCTGTTCTTCTTTGCTTCTGCCAGCTTTGTAATAAAAGCAGACAGGTCATTATATACAGGTGCATCAAAGCTTGCGCGAAGCGCCGGATCCCCCTCGCTCTTATTAGCCTTTGCGCCCCATTCACTTCCGTAATACACACATGGGATGCCCGGCATACCAAACATCATCGCATAAATAAGCGGCAGATGCTTTTCGTTTGTCAGATTGCTTGCAATTCTCGAAACATCGTGGTTATCCACAAATGATAACAGATGTTTTCCTTTATATAACGTCCAGTTTTCCGGTCCGAACTGACGCAGCAAAGAATGAACGATCTCAAACATGTTCATGCTGTTGAAGCTGGAGAACAGTCCCTTGTAGCACTCGTAATTCGTTACGGAGTGGAACATCTGGTCATTCATCATTCTGTTATAATCTCCATGCAGCATTTCCCCTACCAGAAAGAAATCCTGCTTCTGACTGTCACAGAAGCTCCGCAGCCGTCTTGCAAAGTCTTCGTCCAGGCAATATGCCACATCAAGACGCAGTCCGTCGATATCAAATTCCTCGATCCAGCCCTTGATCGCACTAAAAATATGCTGTATCACCTCTTCGTTTCTGAGATTTAATTTGACCAGATCATAGTTGCCTTCCCAGCCTTCATACCAGAGGCCGTCATTATAATTGGAATTGCCGCCGAAATCGATCCGGGCAAACCAGTCTTTATAACGTGAGTTTTCCCGGTTCTGTAAAACATCCTGAAATGCCCAGAATCCTCTGCCCACATGATTGAACACGCCGTCCAGCACAACACGGATACCTTCCTTATGTAATGCATCACATACTTTGGCAAAATCTGCATTCGTGCCAAGACGCTTATCGATCTTTGTATAATCTCTTGTATTATAGCCATGCGTATCAGATTCAAACACCGGCGAAAAATAAATCGCATTTGCCCCCAGCTTTTTGATGTGCGGGATCCAGTCGATCACTTTCTGGATTCTGTTTACTTCCACACCATCGTTTTCAAACGGAGCACCGCAAAAGCCCAACGGATAAATCTGATAAAACACACTTTCATATGCCCACATAATTTCATTCCTCTTTTCTGAAGTTTGTTTTTCTTATCTTGTTTTTCTTATCTTGTTTTTCTTTAGCGCTCATTATGATTTGCTCACGAATTCCGTGCTGTCGCACTCCATATCCTGCTACGGTATCCCTTGCAGGATATTCGTTCGCTAATGGCGCCAGAAAAACAAATGCCACCTGTCATGGAACCACGGCTCACACATAATCGTCTACGACGATGAACCGCGGCTACATCATGCATCTTTGATGCATGACAGTTGTCGCTTGTTTTTCTTTAGCGCTCATTATTATATCACACTCCGGTTGCAAAACCAAGATATGGCTCCCGGATTCCGGCGTGGTTTTTGTGAAATATATGTGACTGCTGCCATTTTGCATTTTCATTTTACATCTGCTGTTATTTTATAGATGTATCTTTTTCAGTTAACATAAACATATTATGGATTTCTCTTTATTTTGCAAGATGTCTTGCAAGATGTTTTTTATATCTGCAAGAGTGACATTTGGAATAAGTTATCCACTTTTCCCGAGAAATCCACACTTTCCACATAGTTATCCACAGATTATGACAAACCTGTCTTATCCGAAATTTGCTGTCCAAAATTGCAAAAAATGCATGTCATAATTGATTTTTCGAGTTTTCTCGACATTTTATCAATTTCATAACATGCATTCTTATTTTTCTTTTATGTCAACTTTCCTATGTGGATATCTTTGCGTTTCAAGTGTTATTTATCATCCTTGGTGTATTTCCAAAAGTTATCCACCGCCTCTGCACAGGTTGCCCCCGTTACACACCGGTAGGACTGCCACTCCCGTGGGAACAGCTTCTGATAACCGGTCTGCAAAAAACGGTCATCCAGAAGTGCTACAATCCCGCGATCCGTTTCGCTTCTGATCACTCTGCCTGCTGCCTGCTGTACCTTGTTCATGCCCGGATAGCGATAGGCAAAATCAAAGCCGTTTTTTCCCTCCGCATTAAAATAATCCTTCAACAATTCCCTCTCAAAACAGACCTGCGGCAGACCGGTTCCCACAATAATGGCACCGATCAAACTTTCCCCCTTCAAGTCGATCCCTTCCGAGAAAATACCGCCCAGCACACAAAAGCCGAGCAGACTTTTATCCTCCTGTTCGATCTCCATATGCACAAGGCTTTCCCATGAGGCAGCTCTGCTTCTATCATCGGTATCCGGATGAGGTTCTGCTATTGCAAAACGCTTCAGGAACTGCTCTCTTGCCGCTTCATTCATATACTCCTGCTGCGTGATACACTCCTGTGTTTCTTCTATATAAAAGCGATCCATATAACAGTTATATACCTGCTCCAAAAACTGGTGGGACGGAAAGAAGATCATATAATTACCACTCCTCTGTGCCACAATATCAGAAATATAGGAAGCAATATGATAATATTCCAGTTCGCAGCGTCTCGTGTAACGGCTTGTGACATCACTTGCCAGAAGCAGCTGCATCTGTTCCTTATGAAATGCAGAGCTTGCATACACTTCAAAATCTTCCTTCGTTCCGCCTAAAAGCTGCTTATAATACTGGATGGGCAGAAATGTCGCCGAAAACAGGATGGATGCAACTCCCTCGTCCATACATTCCTGCAGGCGCGAAGATGGATCGATACAATACTCCCGGATCAGGAAGCTGCCATCCTCCCTGAGACGCGTATAGATCCTGTAGTGGTCATCCAGCCGCTCACTGACGTCCAAAAACCGTCCGGCTTCAAAATAAAACTGCAGAATTTCTTCCCGCACCGGACTATCCTCATGATCCTCCAGATAAGTACCTATCGCGCTGTGCAGCCTGGATAGCTGCATTGTAAAGCTGCCTGCTGATTCCACGACCATATCACATTGCTCCTTTTTGAGCGCAAGCAATTCCTTATTACAGCGGTCAATATATTTATCCAGTCCCGTCTTATATTCTTTAACAGTCTTCTTCAAAGTAAGAAAATCTTCTTTCACAAGCTGTGCACTGTACATTTCCCGCCCACGTTCCACAAGATTGTGTGCTTCATCGACAAGAAACAGATAAGGGCCTTTGGTCCCCTCCGTAAAAAAACGTTTCAAGTGCACATAGGGGTCAAACAGGTAGTTATAATCACAGATCACCGCATCCGAAAACAGACTCATATCCAGCGACATCTCAAACGGACAGACCATAAACCGCTCCGCATACTCCAGCACAGTATCCCGGTCAAAGCAGTCCCGTTCCTGCAAAAGTGCATAAATGGCATCATTGATCCTGCTGAAATGTCCTTTTGCATAAGGGCAGTCCACAGGATTGCAGCTACATGCCTCCATTGGGCATATCTTTTCTTTTGCGGTCAGCAGCACGGTTTTATAGCAAAGTCCGTTTTCTGCCAGGATTGAAAACGTTTCTTTCGCTACTGTCCTTGTGATCGTTTTTGCCGTCAGATAAAAAATCCTGTCTGCCTTTTCCTCCCCGACTGCCTTCACCGCCGGGAAGATCGTGGAGATTGTCTTGCCTACGCCGGTCGGTGCCTGAATGAACAGCTTCTTTTTGTGGCAGATCGTCTGGTACACATGTCCGACCAGTTCCTTCTGCCCCGTGCGGTAATCAAACGGAAAAGCAAGCGCATGAATGCTCTCCTGCCGCTTCTGATGCCATTCATAGGTAAAGTCCGCCCACTTTTTATATTGATCCATAAGATTCCAGAACCAATTACGGACTTCTACCCTTGTATAGGTTTCATGGAAATACTTAATCTCTTCCGTATCCATATTGCAATATGTCATACGGACACCGATTTCCCGCAGTTCCTCTTTTTCTGCCACAATAAATGCATAACAGAGAGCCTGCATCAGATGGACTTTCTTTGGCTCCCTGATATGCTTTAGTTCCTGATAAGTCCCCTTGATCTCATCTACGATCACCTGTCCGTTTTCCCGATGGATCACACCATCCGCACGTCCCTCGATCTGAATTTGATAGTTCTCATATGGTACGATATAACGAAGAGGCACCTCCGCTTCATACTCCAGCCCCATGCGCTTCTGGATCATCCTGTGGATCCTGCTTCCGTCCTGCATGGCATCCGGCGAAGCCGCATGTCTGTTATCAATATCACCTTCCCGGAAAATAAATTCCACAAGATTCCGCACCGAAATCTGAATATCCACGTTGGCACCTCCTTTCTGTTTTCTCTGCCTATGTTTTCTGTCAGTATCTTTCTCTATATTTGCTGTCTGCTGTTATCTGTATTTTTTTCCATGTTTCCTTCCTATTTTCCATACTGCATGGATTCTCCGCCCGGAGCCTCCTCCCGAATTCTCTGCATGGATCCTCACATAGCATCTTTCTTATTGTCTCCCACCGCATGGAAGGTGTCAAGTATCGTATGCAGGTTATGGATGACGGTCTGCCTTTTATCTCCTGCTGCCATTCGTACACATTTGTTGAAAATCATTATTTGGGATGAATAACAATACAGAATCCGGCAACAGAGACGAGATACGCTCTGCGGATCTCGCTCTGATTAGCGGTCGTCAAATGCACCGCATAAATGCGCGCATTTTCCTCGTCGCCATAACAAAAAACACCCCCGACAACGTCGGGGGTGTTCGTCTGTTTCTGCAATATACTTAGCAGGCCATTGCATACTTGCCAAGATATTTTTCAAAGCCTTCATCATAGCCGTGACAGCATACTGTCAATGCCTGTCTGAAGTCCAGAGCTAATACGCCTAAAATGGATTTTGCGTCTACTGTATAGTGATTATAAGAAATGTCAATGTCAAAATCGCACGCGGATGCTCTCTTTACAAATTCCTTTACCTCATCATGTCTTAAAAAAATCTTGTGTTGTGTCATAGAAATTACCACCTTTCTTACTATGCCAGAATACTGATTTTTGTTTCATTGTTTGCATTATACCCAATTCACGCCAAAAGTAAAGTATTTATTTTAATACAATTTTGCTTTTGAATCTTTTCCGTGTAATCCTGCACAGTGCATTTGTTTTCCATCTGCCGGCTTTGTGAAAATTTCACTAATGAAATGTGGTATCCTTTCACTTTTTTGCACATTTTTCTTGCATTATACGTCTTTTATTCATTTTGCAAGTCAAAATGATGTATTTTTTACTGAACATACAGGTTAGAATAACCCATCAGACTTTCATCTACTTCACGTGCGCATTCACGTCCCTGTCTGATCGCTTTGACAACAAGAGATTGTCCTGTGTGCATATCGCCCGCTGCAAAGACATTTTTCACGTTTGTTTTAAAACTATTTTGCTCTGTCTTGACGTTGGTTCTTGGTGTCAGTTCCACCTTAAAGGCATCCGTGACGTATTTCTGTGCCCCCAGGAAGCCCGCAGCAATGAGTACAAGCTCGCAGTCCATGATCTTTTCACTGCCTGCTACTTCTTTACTATTCATTCTGCCTGTCTGAGGATCCTTTTCCCATGCAAGTTTTACAATCTTAACCGCTTTCAGCCTGCCGTTTTTATCTTTGATGAACTCCTTTACCGTGGATTCATAAATACGCGGGTCATGCCCGAATACAGCAATCGCCTCCTCCTGACCGTAATCTGTCTTGCAGATCTTCGGCCATTCCGGCCACGGATTGTTTGCCGCACGTTTGTCCGGTGCCTTAGGCATCATTTCGATCTGCGTCACGGATTTGCAGCCATGTCGCATACAAGTACCGACACAGTCATTTCCGGTATCGCCGCCACCGATGATGATCACGTTTTTACCCTTTGCGCTGACATAGTTTCCATCCTTGAAATCAGAATCGAGAAGAGATTTTGTATTCCGGCTCAGAAAATCAACCGCAAAGTAAATGCCTTCCGCATCTCTGCCCGGTGCTGTAATGTCACGCGGGTTGGAAGAGCCGCAGCAGAGTACAACACGGTCAAAATCTGCAAGCAGCTTTGCCGGCTTGATATCCTTACCGATATCTGTATTTGTCACAAATGTGATACCTTCTGCTTTCATCACATCGATCTTCCGGTCAATGATCCGCTTTTCCAGCTTCATATTCGGAATACCGTACATGAGCAGTCCGCCGATCCGGTCATGACGTTCAAATACCGTTACCAGATGCCCACGCTTATTGAGCTGGTCTGCAACAGCAAGTCCGCTCGGACCGCTGCCGATTACCGCTACCTTTTTACCGGTTCTCACTTTGGGCGGATGCGGCAAAGCATAACCCTTTTCATATGCATTTTCTATGATGGCATACTCATTTTCCTTAGTTGCCACCGGATCTCCGTAAAGTCCGCACGTACATGCATTTTCGCAAAGCGCTGGGCAGACACGGGATGTAAATTCCGGGAAGTTATTTGTCTTTTTCAGTCTGTTATATGCCTGCTGCCAGTTTCCGGTATATACCAGATCATTCCATTCCGGAACAAGGTTGTGCAGCGGGCATCCGCTCGTCATACCGCACAGATCCATCCCTGCCTGACAGAACGGTACACCGCATTCCATACATCTTGCACCCTGCAGCTGCTGCTTTTCTTTCGGAAGGTGCGTATGGAATTCATTAAAATGTTTGATTCTCTCTTTCGGTTCCTCGGCTACTGAAACCTGTCTTTCATACTCCATAAAGCCTGTTGGTTTTCCCATGCTGCCACCTCCTACTTATTTTTGTTGGCATAAAATGCCTCGATCTGTGCCTGTTCTGCGGAAAGTCCTTTTTCCTCCATCTGCACGATCGCTTTCAGCATACGTTCATAGTCATGTGGGATGATCTTCTTGAACTTCGGCAGATACTCTCCGAAGTTATCGAGGATCTGTTTGCCCTTTTCGGAATTTGTATAAGCAACATGCTCCTTGATCATATCCTTCAGCTCCAGTACATCGTATTTGGATGTAATTTCGGAAGAAGAAACCATGTCTTTGTTGACCTTTGTATACAGATCATTGTTTTCATCAAGTACATAAGCGATACCGCCGCTCATACCGGCTGCAAAGTTCTTGCCGACACATCCAAGGATGACTGCACGGCCACCTGTCATATATTCACAGCCGTGATCGCCGACACCTTCCACTACAGCGATCGCACCGGAGTTACGAACGCAGAATCGTTCTCCCGCTACACCGTTGATAAAGGCTTTGCCGCTTGTTGCGCCGTACAGTGCCACGTTACCGACGATAATGTTCTCATCCTGCTTGAATTTGCTGCCCTTCGGTGGATATACGATCAGCTTACCGCCTGAAAGTCCTTTGCCGAAGTAGTCATTGGAATCGCCGACAAGTTCCAGTGTCAGACCTTTTGGAATGAAAGCACCAAAGCTCTGACCGCCGGCTCCGTTACAAAGTACACGGTAGGTATCCTCAGGTAACGTATTGTAGAAGCGCTTCGTGATCTCTGCGCCGAGAATTGTACCGAATGCCCGGTCTGTATTGGTGACATCCACTTCAATACTTCTCTTTGCACCTGTCTCCAGTGCTTTGCCAAGCTGCTTTAAGAGTACCTTTTCATCCTTTGTCTTTTCCAGATGGAAATCATATGCCTGTTTCGGATCAAAGGTTACCTTCTCCTTACTGCCTGCATATGGGTTATTTAAAATATTGCTCAGGTCGATACGTTCGTATCTGGCATCCAGTCCCTCGCGCACCTTCAGAAGATCAGTACGTCCAACCAGTTCATCGATCGTGTGGATACCAAGCTGTGCCATATATTCACGCATTTCTTCTGCAATAAAGCGCATGAAGTTTTCGACATATTCCGGTTTGCCGCGGAAACGCTTACGAAGCTCCGGATTCTGGGTTGCGATACCAACCGGACAGGTATCCAGATTGCAGACACGCATCATCACACAGCCCATCGTTACAAGCGGTGCTGTTGCAAAGCCATATTCCTCAGCACCCAGAAGTGCTGCGATCACAACGTCACGACCGCTCATCAGCTTACCGTCCGTCTCGATGATGACCTTATTTCTCAGTCCGTTCATGATCAGTGTCTGGTGTGTCTCGGCAAGACCAAGCTCCCACGGAAGACCTGCATTGTGGATGGAGTTACGAGGTGCAGCTCCTGTACCGCCGTCATAACCGGAAACAAGGACTACCTGTGCACCGGCTTTTGCCACACCTGCTGCAACTGTTCCGACACCGGATTCCGATACGAGCTTGACAGAAATACGGGCATCCTTATTGGCATTTTTCAGGTCGTAGATCAGCTGCGCCAGATCTTCGATCGAATAAATATCATGATGCGGTGGCGGGGAGATCAGGCCGACACCCGGTGTGGAATGACGTGTCTTTGCAATCCATGGATATACCTTGCCTGCCGGCAGATGTCCGCCTTCACCCGGTTTTGCGCCCTGTGCCATTTTGATCTGGATTTCCTTTGCACTGGTCAGATATTTACTTGTTACACCAAAACGTCCACTTGCTACCTGCTTGATCGCAGAGCATTTATTCAGTCCGTCCGGTCCGATGGAAAGCCGCTCCAGATCCTCACCGCCTTCACCGGTATTGGATTTACCGCCCAGGTTGTTCATAGCTATTGCCAGGCATTCATGTGCTTCCTGCGAAATGGAACCATAGGACATCGCACCTGTCTTGAAACGTTTTACAATCGAATCAACACTTTCCACCTCATCAATGGAAATACCTTTTTTCGGATAGTTGAAATCCATCAGTCCACGCAGTGTCTTGATGCTTGTTTCATCATTCACGCAGGCTGTATACTGTTTGAACATCTCATAGTCGCCACGTCTTGTTGCTTCCTGCAGCAGATGAATCGTCTTTGGATTATACAGATGTTCATCACCGCCGGAACGCATCTTATGATGGCCCGGGCTGTCAAGTGTCAGGTCAGTTGCAAGCTCCAGCGGATCAAATGCCAGAGAATGCAGCTCGTCTACCTGCCGCTCGATATCCTTTATTGTAATACCGCCGACGCGGCAGACTGTATCTGTAAAGTATTTGTTGATCACATCATAATCAATACCGATCGCTTCAAAAATCTTAGAACCCTGATAAGACTGGATCGTGGAAATACCCATCTTGGATGCGATCTTGACGATACCGCTCAGTACCGCATGGTTGTAATCGTCTACTGCCGCATAGTAGTCCTTATCCAGCATATGGTTGTCGATCAGTTCCTTGATGGACTCCTGTGCCAGATACGGATTGATCGCGCAGGCACCAAAGCCTAACAGTGTCGCAAAGTGATGTACCTCTCTCGGCTCTGCGCTTTCCAGAATGATCGCTACGCTTGTACGTTTCTTTGTGGTAACCAGATGCTGCTGCAGAGCGGAAACTGCAAGCAGGGATGGGATTGCCACATGGTTTTCATCCACACCTCTGTCGGACAGGATGATGATGTTGACACCGTCACGGAACGCTCTGTCCACTTCTACGAACAGTCTGTCGATCGCCTTCTCCAGACTTGTATTTTTATAATATGTGATCGGAACAGTTTCTACCTTGAAGCCTTCCGCCTTCATGCTCTTGATCTTCATCAGGTCTGTATTGGTCAGGATTGGGTTGTTGACCTGCAGCACGTTACAGTTCTTCGGTGACTCTTCGAGCAGGTTACCGTCAGTTCCGATATAAGTCGTTGTAGAGGTAACGACTTCCTCACGGATCGCATCGATCGGCGGGTTGGTTACCTGTGCAAACAGCTGTTTGAAATAGTGGAACAGCGGATGTTTTGCTTTGCTGAGTACCGGAAGCGGGGTGTCCACACCCATGGCTGCGATCGCTTCACCGCCATTTTTTGCCATCGGCAGAATGCTCTGCTTCAGCTCATCATACGTATAACCGAATGCTTTCTGCATACGCTGTCTTTCTTCATAGGTAAATTCCGGAACACGCTCATTCGGGATCTTTAAAGAATGCAGCTCTACGAGATTGGAATCCAGCCATTCTCCATATGGCTCTTTTCCTGCATAAGCATCCTTGATCTCATCATCATCAATGACACGGCCTTTTACCGTATCTACAAGGAGCATCTTGCCCGGACGAAGTCTTTCCTTCTTCACGATCTTTGTCGGATCGATCGGCAGAACACCGACCTCGGAAGAAAGGATCAGCTGATCGTCATCCGTAATAAAATATCTGGAAGGACGCAGACCGTTACGGTCAAGAACCGCACCCATCACATCACCGTCCGAAAACAGGATAGAAGCCGGTCCGTCCCATGGCTCCATCATCGTTGCATAATAATGATAGAAGTCCTTCTTTTTCTGGGACATTGTTTTATTGTTTGCCCACGGCTCAGGAATCGTGATCATGACTGCCAGTGGCAGATCCATACCACTCATGACAAGGAATTCCAGTGTATTGTCAAGCATTGCGGAATCGGAACCTGATGCATTGATCACAGGCAGAATCTTGTGTAGCTCTCCGTGCAGATGCTCGGATTCCATATTCTCTTCACGGGCAAGCATCTTATCTGCATTACCGCGGATCGTATTGATCTCACCGTTGTGCACGATAAACCGGTTTGGATGTGCTCTTTCCCAGCTTGGGTTTGTATTTGTGGAGAAACGGGAGTGTACGATCGCGATCGCTGATTCATAATCCTCATCCTGCAGATCCTTAAAGAAGGTACGAAGCTGTCCGACAAGGAACATACCTTTATAGACGATCGTACGGCTGCTCAAGGATACCACATAGGTCACATCTGTAGACTGTTCAAAGACACGTCTGACAATATAAAGCTTCCGGTCAAAATCAAGTCCCTTTGCCACATTATCAGGCTTCTTGATAAATGCCTGCATAATATAAGGCATGCATTCGATTGCTTTATGGCCGAGCACGGACGGATAGGTAGGAACCTCTCTCCAACCTAAAAACTCCATGCCTTCCTTTTCTACAATGATCTCAAACATTTTTTTTGCCTGATTACGCTGCAGCTCATCCTGTGGGAAGAAGAACATACCTACTCCGTATTCTCTCTCCTTACCAATAGAAAAGCCGAGGGTATTTGTGACCTTTGAGAAGAACTTGTGTGATACCTGTGTCAGGATACCCACTCCGTCTCCGGTCTTACCCTCGGCGTCTTTGCCGGCTCTGTGTTCAAGATTTTCTACAATTCTAAGTGCGTTTTCTACGGTCGCCCTGCTCTTTTGTCCTTTGATATTTACGCAGGCACCGATACCGCAGTTGTCATGCTCAAACGATGACCGATATAACGGCGGTCGTTTGGCAGATGGTTGTGCGTCAAACATATCTGACTCCTTTCCCTGTCTGCTGCCAGTCGGTTTTCTTTTGTTAGAGAAACTATACCTCTATTTTTTTCATTTGTAAATAGTAACTTTTTGGCAAATTGTCAGATTATTTGAATATTCGTTTGTTTTTTGTATTATTATTTGAATATTGTATTTGTTTTTTATGATATGCGTCATTTAGCATACAATTATCACGCATATTCTTTCTGTTTTCTTTCTTGTTTTACAGATTCAATCCGTATTTTTTGAGAATAATTGTTCCGTTTCTTCCTTTTGCAAAAATTACCATTATTTTGCCTTTCGGAAAAATTTTCGATACAAAAGCAGGCTGACTGTCGTTGTAATGATCTCCGTGCAGGGGAAGGTCAGCCAGAACCAGTCAAGCCCCAGACGGGAAAAAGCATAGCCAAGCGGTACAAATAAGCACACCGTACGAAGCACCGTCAGAAAGGAACTCTGAAAAAACGAACCGACTGCCTGAAAGAAAACCGGGAATGTCAGTGAGCTGACAAGCGGCAGAAAGGCCAGCCCGATAATGTGAAATGCATGAATACCGATCCTGATCACTTCCTCATCTCTCGAAAAGACACGCAGCATCGGCCCCGGGATCATTTCAAAACAGAGCACACCTGTCACCAGCATAAAGCCCATGCCAAATAAAAGAGCTTCCATAACAGTTTTATGACACCTGTTCCAGTCTCCTGCGCCATAGTTATAGCTGATAACAGGCACAATACAGGTCTGCATCGCACCAAGTGGGATAAAGAAGATCGTCTGCCACTTGTAATACAGTCCCAACGTTGTCACTGCCTGATCGGAGAAGCCCTTTAAGATCATGTTCAGACCGAAAATGTAAAACGTATAAGCAGACTGCATCAGTATATTCGGAAAACCCAGATAATAAATACGTTTGATATAATTTTTCCACGTAGAAACCGCAGGCACTTTCCGATAGCCCTTCGGCATGACAATGAGAGCTGCTGCGATCTGTCCTGCCACGGTCGCAACCGCCGCTCCCGCAATACCCATTTTGGGCACAAAGCCAAGCCCGAAGATCAGCACCGGATCCAGCATGATATTGACAACCGCTCCGGCGATCTGTGCCACCATCGGCAGGCGCATATCTCCCTCTGCCTGCAAAACCTTTGTCCAGCCGCTTTCCAGAAAGAGCCCTATGCTGCACACACAGACGATTCGCCCATACACAATGACTTCCCGGATGACATCGGCTGATTTTGTAGAAATCCGTGCATAAGCGGGCATGAAAAAAAAGCAGAGCAGGGCAAACACGATCCATGACAAAACGGCAAGCGGCATTGCAAGCCCCGCACTCTCCTGACTTTCTTTTTCTCTCTCCAGTCCGCTGAAATGCGCCATCAGCGTATTGATCCCGACACCTGTCCCTACTGCCAGTGCGATCATCAACAGCTGCAACGGATATACGATAGACAGCGCGGTCAGTCCGCTCTCCGAATTACGTCCTACAAAGAAACTATCCACAATGTTATACAGTGCCTGGATCAGCTGTGCCAGCATAACGGGCGGTGCAAGCCGGAATAATATCTTTGCGATCGGATCCTTGCCAAAATCAACCGTTTTTTTTCTTTTCACCTTGCTCTGCTCCATTTCGCAAGCTCCTCCCGGCTTAAAAAGCGTCTTTGTAAATTTCCTGTGCCAGCTCTATAAAACATTTCATCGCTCTTGACACATGGCAGTTTTTCCGATATGCCACAAACACATCCCGTTTGAGCAATTCCGGATCTTCTGCCTTACATTTAAAATAAAAAACATTGCAATTCTCACTGTAACGGACAAGAGAATCCGAAACCAGAGAGATCCCAAAGCCCTGCTTCGTCAGGTTATAAGAAGTCAGAAGCTGGTTTAAATGCATATCCGAAATCGGTACAAAACCTCGTTCCCCGCAAAGTCCCATTGCTCTCTGGTAAAGGTCATGCTCCTTTTTTAAAAGCAGGAACGGAAGCTTCTGAAATACTGCAATATCCACGCTTCTGTCATGCCCGGACAAGTGTCTGCCCGCCTTGATTTCATCACCTGTAAATGCCAGATTCTTCACGGAAACAGGGATCATTTCATTCGGAACTGCCAGAATGATATTCTCCCGGTATAACACCAGCTTTTCAAAATGCTCTGTATCACAGATACCCGCATCAATGATCAGATCCAGATTGTGGTCTTCCGCCATCTTATATAAAAGAAGGGAATCCGATTCTTCAAATGCCAGATTGATATTCTCATACCGTCTCCGGTATTCCTTGACCACCGGCGGAATGATATAAGAAGAGAAAAAAGCGGTTCCTGCCAGCACAAGGCTTCCTGTCTTCAGCTCCGACAGATCGTCAAGCTTCACTTTCAGTTCTTCCTCCAGATCCATGATCTTCCTTGCGGTCTCTATATATGCCTCGCCCTCCTTTGTAATCTCTAAAGAAGTGGTTGTCCGCTCAAACAACTGACAGCCGAGTCGTTCTTCTATTTTCTTGATCGTCGCACTCAGTGCAGGTTGGGATACATACAGATTTTTCGCAGCCTTTGAAAAGCTGTGTGCCTTATAAATTTCGTAAACATATTGATATTCCTGCATTTTTCTGCCCCTATAAATTTTTGTGATAAGTCCTATCATTTATATCTATTTGATTATAGGCGGATTCTTTCTTACAATCAAGTACATAAAATATGACAATTTGACGCTCCCGATTGCCAGAAGAAAGGAAGTAAGAATATGGATCTTTTAACAGAAAAATTCTCCCGCCTCGGTGTAGACAATGCACCGGGACAGGAAAGCCTGCAGAAAAAAAGTACACTTCATCTGATCGGCAAAAAGCTGCCGGGCACAGTTGTTGATTTCTCCCATGGAGATGTTGATGCATTTCCACCGCTGCCAGGCAGTTTGGAAGCTTTTACAGAAGGCTTTCAGGTCGGTGGCAAACAGGCTTATACCGAATACAGAGGCAAAAAAACAATGCGTGAAGAGCTGGCGGAAAAGCTGACTGCTTTTACAGGCGCTTTTATCGATCCTGCCAAAAGCATTATCTTAACGCCCGGTACACAGGGTGCACTGTTCCTCGCGATCGGTTCTATGGCTGCCCGCGGAGACAGGGTTGCCATCGTGGAACCGGATTATTTTGCCAACAGAAAACTCGCTGAATTTTTTGAATGTACGCCTGTCCCGGTTCCGATGCACTATTTTGAAAGCAAGGACGGCTCCGGTATTGATCTGACCTATTTGGAGCAGGTATTCAAAGAGGGCTGCAGACTGTTTCTCTTCTCTAACCCGAACAATCCGACCGGTGCTGTATATTCCTCCGACGAAATCAGACAAATCGCCGCACTGGCAAAGAAATACGATGTTTCCCTGATCGTCGATGAGCTTTACTCCCGCCAGATCTTTGATGGCAGGGATTACACCCATTTATGTGCACTCAATGAACTGCCGGATGAAATGGTAACGATCATCGGGCCATCCAAGACAGAATCATTAAGTGGCTTCCGTCTCGGTGTTGCCTTCGGCAGTGAGACCGTCATTACCAGAATGGAAAAGCTGCAGGCGATCGTATCCCTGCGCTGCGCCGGTTACTGTCAGGCAGTATTTAAAACATGGTTTTCCGAGCCAGAAGGCTTTATGGCAGACCGCATTCTGGCACATCAGAAGATTCGTGACGACCTTGTCACACTGTTAAGACAGACCGAAGGCGTCAGCGTCAGACCAACCGATGCAGGCAGCTATCTGTTCCCGAAGCTTCCGCCTCTGACTGTTTCCATTGATAAATTTGTGAAGATCGTCCGTGAGCTTGCAGACGTCACCATTACACCCGGAACGGAATTTGGTGCCCACTGCACAGACAGCTTCCGTGTCAACTTCTCACAGGATCATGATGCAGCAGTTGATGCCATGAAACGGATCCTTGCCATTATGGAGCGTTACAGAGCATAGGAACTCTATCAATCAAATCTGGATAAGAAAGCGGTATCTGATAGATACTGACGAGGATAATCATAACATGAAAAAAGTAGGATTTTTAGGATGTGGTAAAATCGGAAAAGCACTTGCAAAGCATCTGATCGAATCCGGAGAGGGTGAGATCACCTTCGTACAGGATCCGGGCTTTGTCAATGATCTGGAGCTCTCCTGTCCTGTTCTTTCTCAGGCAGATGAGACGCTGCTTGCCCAGACAGACCTTGTCATTGAATGCGCAACGGCAAATGTCTTAAAGACAAATCTGGAGCTGATTTTAAAGCACTGTGACCTGATGCTATTTTCCGTTACCACCTTCAGTGAAAAAGAAACAGAAGCAAAAATCCGTACTCTCTGTAAAGAGTACGGACATAAAGTATACATTCCACATGGTGCCATTTTAGGCATTGACGGTATCTTTGACGGACATAAAATCTGGAACGAAGTCCACATCACCACAACAAAGAGCCCTAAGAGCCTTGGCAGAACAGACACCGAGAGAACGCTTGTCTATGATGGGCCGACCAGAGCTGTCTGCAGCCTGTATCCGCGCAACGTCAATGTCCATGCCTGCATTGCACTTGCCGGGATCGGCTTTGATAGGACACACTCCACGATCATATCGGATCCAGCCGTTTCCACGAATGCGCATCTGATTGCTTTAAAGGGAGATGGCATGGATATCACGCTTGATATTTCAAGCTATGCAAACGGCGCTGTGACCGGTGCCTACACCCCCCACTCCGCCTGTGGCAGCTTAGACCGCGTACTTGCCGCAGAAGGCGCTCTGCGCTTCGTTTAATCTACACAGCACTGTTACCTGCCTGCAGCATTTTTTCAGATTTTCTGACGCAATATATGCAGGTAGGTACAATATAAAAGCAGGCAGAAAGCCATGCTGTCTGATCCGCAAAACAAATAGCGGTATACCCAAATGTTCCTACAAATCCCAGACTGACGATTGTTCTTGCCAGCATTTCCGTCACACCGGAAAATACCGTTCTTCCGGAATATCCAAGTCCCTGTGTGACCATTCTCGTCACATTTAAAATTCCCAGGCTCCAGTAAAAATATCCCATACAGCGCAGATATTGAGCTGATGCATCAAGTACTGCCACCGCATCTTTTTTGACAAAGATCATCGATAACGATCTGCCGAAGAAGATCAGTACAAGCCCTGCCAGTAAGCCATAGGCAACTGCCACCAGCATTCCTTCCACCAGTCCCTTTTTGATACGGTCTGCTTTCCCCGCGCCTAAATTCTGGCTGCAAAATACAGAGGTTGCTGTTCCAAATGCATCAAACGGACACATCGTAAACTGCTTAATCCGCATACCCGCCGTAAAGCCGGACACACACGTACTGCCCAGTCCATTGTTGGCGGACTGCATAACCATACTGCCGATCGCTGTAATGGAAAACTGCAGTCCGGTCGGAAGCCCCATCAGAAGCAGCTCCTTTTCCACGTCACCACAGCATTTGCGATTCTCCTGCTCCAAATGCAGAAGCGGCATTTTCTTTGTGATAAACACAAGGCAGAGTATTCCACTGACCGCCTGCGCCGTAACGGTCGCTATGGCAGCTCCCATACAGCCCCAGTGCAGGACTGCAATACAGAACAGATCCAGAATGATGTTCAGGCAGGCAGAAAATGCCAGAAACAGAAACGGTGTCCTGCTGTCTCCTACGGAACGGAGCACACTGGAAAGATAGTTATACATCAGTGTGAACGGAATGCCCAGAAAGATCACGATCAGATACTGGTAAGCACCTGTGTAGATATCAGCCGGTACTGACAGAATATGTAATATAAAATGGCATAAAAGCGCACAGGCGGTTGTCAGTATGACTGCGATCGCTGCTGTCAGAACAGCACCGTTGAATACACAGTCACGCATCTTTTTCTGATCGCCTGCGCCAAAATATTTCGCGATTGGAACACCGAAACCCGCACAGCTTCCCATACAAAAGCCCAGTACCAAAAACTGTACACTGCTGCTTGCGCCTACACTGGCAAGTGCGGAAGCTCCCAGAATCTGTCCTACGATCGCAGCATCAATGATATTATAGGTCTGCTGTAACAGATTCCCGATCAGAAGCGGCAATGCAAAACGGAGCATGAGCTTCAACGGGCTTCCCTTTACCATAGATGTTGACATTTTATCACCTTCCTTTTTCTTTTGCCTGTCTATTCTAGTAAAATCCCTTTCATTTTTCAAGAGGAATTTTCTGTGTTCAAAAGGAAGGTGTGTGTTCTTGTTTTTCTTACAGCCGGATGATATTTTCAAGCTCTTTTCCGCTGTTATACTTTTCGATGTTCCGTATAATAAGCTGTCCGATAAAGTATGTCCAGCTGTCTCCCATACCGGCTTTATGCGGTGACATATACAGATTATCGATGTCCCATAACGGACTCTCTGCCGGAAGCGGCTCTGTCTCAAACACATCGAGTGCTGCTGCCTGTATTTTCTTCTGCTTCAGTGCCTCGATCAGTGCTTCCGTATCCACGATCGGGCCACGTGCCACATTCAGAAAGACCGCAGACTCCTTCATACTGTCAAACGCCTTGGTGTTGATCATATGTCTTGTATGCTCGTTCAGCGGCAGACTCAGCACAATATAATCGCAGCTTGCATAAAAAGCGGAAAGCTCGCCTTCACCGACAAAGCATTTATCTACATACGGATGCTCGATCTTTGCAATATCATAGACCTGCACTTGCATTTCAAATGCCTTGGCACGCTTCGCGATCTCACTGCCGATCGAACCGAATCCCATAATACCGATCGTCTTACCGTACAGATCCGCATAACAGGTGCACATCCACTGATCCTGTCCGAACATCTCCCATACATGTGCCTTTTTATCGGCTTCGATCGTGCGCATTTTACGGGAAAGGAACAGCATTTTGGAAAAGATATCTTCCGCAATGGAAATGCTCATAACGCCTCTTGTATTTGTCAGCACAAGTCCTCGTTTTTTCACTTCCTCAATATCCACTCTGTCATAACCGGCGCCTGTGATCTGCACCCATTTCAGATTGGGCATCCTGTCCAGAAACTCCTTATTCACATAGAAGGGCTGCATGATCATGCCCTCCACATCAGAAAGATCAATGCCCTCGGCACAGGCATCGCACTGCTCATTCGTCAGATACAGCACCTGCTCTTCCAGGGAAGGATCTAATAAATGTTTGTATAATGTATTACAGATAAATTTCATATTAAATAGCTCCTCTCTCCTTTAAAATCTGTTCAATACCGACAAGACATGCCACATCGGAAAACATCGTGACAGCCTTTGTCAGATCCTCGATCGGCGGATACGTCGGTGCCAGTCTGATATTCGTATCATACGGATCCTTATGATACGGATAGGTAGAGCCTGCTGTAGCGACCATAACGCCAGCCTGCTGCATTCTGGAAAGGATTTCCTTTGCACAGCCCGCAAGGCTGTCAACCGTGATAAAATAACCGCCGTCCGGCTTAAACCAGGTATACAGATCGTCATACAGCCTGTGTTCTGTCAGGATACGATCCACAAGGTCAAACCGTGGGCGCAGGATCCTGGCAATATCCTTCATATGTGCTTTGATCGTCTCCGGATCTTTTAAATATCTGACATGACGGAGCTGGTTGATCTTATCATGGCTGAAGATCTGTAGTTTTAAAAGACGTTTGATCTCTGCAATCCCTTCCTCCCCTGTCGCCACCAGACAGACACCGGAACCGGGGAAAGTGATCTTTGCGGTAGAGAAGAAATATAAGATCCTGTTTTCCGTTCCGTATTTTTGGGCTTCTTTCATGATATCTTTTACAATATTTTCTTTATAAATATGATGGACTGCATAGGCATTATCCCAAAAGATCCTGAAATCCGGTGCAGCCGTCTTCATCTTTGCCAGCCGCTCCACCGTTTCATCACTGTACACATAACCGCTCGGATTGGTATACTGTGGCACACACCAGATGCCCTTGATCGTAGGGTCCTCTGCTACCAGCGTCTCGATCAGATCCATGTCAGGTCCATCTTTTGTCATCGGAATATTGATCATTTCAAAGCCCAGTGCTTCCGTCAGATTGAAATGACAGTCATATCCCGGTACCGGACAGAGCCATTTGAGCGTTCCCTGCTGACTCCACGGCTTTTCTCCGAGTGTTCCGAATGCATAATAGCGCAGAAACTGGTCGTACATCAGATTCAGGCTGGATTCTCCGCCAAGTACGATTCGATCCTCCGGAATATGTAACAGCCCCGAAAACAGGCGGATACACTCCGGCAGGCCGTACATTACACCGTATTGTCTGACATCCGTTCCGTCCTCTGCCACACAGTTTGTTTCATCCACTACATGAAACATTTCTTTATTCAGTTCAAGCTGCTCCTTACAGGGCAGTCCGCGGCTGATATTTAAAGACAGCCCTTCTGCCTGATATGCTTCGTACTTTTTCTGTAATGTTTCTCTTTGCTCCAGGAGCTTTTCTGTTGTTTCCTCTGTTGTTTTCATATCGTTCCCCGCCTTACTTTTTGCTATGCTTCTGCTTTATTGGGCATTACGAGTGTTCCGTATGCCTTTGCCGTTTCATCGACAATGCCATCCTGCATGACTCTTCTGCCTCTGACAAAGGTATTGGTCAGCTGGCACTGCAGCCTCCAGCCGTCATACGGAATTGCGATCTCTCTTGCCTGTGAATAGCATTTGTTTTTATCCACAACCGTTTCATGATCAAAATTGAAGCTGACAAGATCCGCATCCGCGCCGACTCTGATCTCACCTTTCTGTGGGTAAATATTGAATACTTTTGCCGGATTTTTGCAAAGCAGTTCTATGACACGCGGGAGTGATACTTTTCCTTTGGTTACCGCATCCAGCATCAGTGGCAGACGCAGGTCTGCACCCGGGAAACCGGAATTTGCCTTAAAGATATTGTCAAGTCCTCTTGTCTTTTCTTCCAGCAAGAAAGGACTGTGGTCACTGCCGATATAATCCACACTGCCATCATTGATATAGTCCCAGAGTTTTTCCTGTAACTCCTTTTTCCGCAGCGGCGGGTTGCACTTTGCATACGGTCCAAGCTTTGCCTGATCTTCTTCATCCAGAAACAGATAATGCGGGCAGGTTTCAATATACACATCCTGTCCCTCTGCCCTTGCTTTACAGATCAGCTCCATTGCCTGCGGCGTAGAAACATGGGCAATCTCCACTCTGGCACCGGTCTCCTTTGCAAAGCGCAGTACACGTTCAACAGACTGCACCTCTGTGATAACCGGTCTGGAAAGAGAATGATCGCGGAAGCCCACACGGCCTTCCTCCTGAAATTTCTTGCTGTAATAATTGATGAGATCGTTATTTTCTGCATGGAATGCACAGATCAGACCTGTTTTGGCAAGTTCTGTCATGCCGACTAAGAGCTCTGCATCATCCGCCATCGTCAGACCTTTAAATTCCTCATATCTGCCTTGCGGCGCTGTATGCAAAAAGGACTTGAATGCCACGATCCTGCCATCCGCAGCCAGCTTTGTGATCTCTTCCGGGAATTCCGCACCTGCTGCACCGTAAAAACAGAAATCTACAACGCATTGATCCTCGGCGCGTTTGATCCGGTTTTCCAGAATCTCCACATTGTACTGCGGCGGAACACTGATCGGATGCTCCATGATCGTTGTGACACCGCCTGCTGCTGCACACATCGTTTCTGTAAAGAAATTACCACGCTCCACATGACCGGGATCGCGGACATGCATATGCGTATCGATCGTTCCGGGGATCAGATACTGCCCGGTCAGATCCAGCACTTCCTTTGCCTCCGGCATACAGTCTGCCTGACTGATCACCGCGATCTTTCCATCCTTTACCCCTACATCCACCTGACAAAAACTGTCTCCTACAAATACAGTTGCATTTTTTAATACAAGATCCAGCATTTTGACTCCTCCTTCTGTTCTCTTATTCTGTCTGCCCAAGCCTGAGCAGTGTCTCATATAATACAGAAATACCAAGTGCGATATCGTCCCAGTCCGTTGCTTCCTCTTTGCAATGGCTCAGTCCGTTTTTACTTGGTACAAATAACATACCGATCGGCATTTTCTTGGCGAAGCAGTTCCCATCATGAGTCGCACCGCTTGGCATGTACTGATATGCGATTTTTTTCTCTTTGCAGACAGTCTCCATCATCTGCAAGATCCTTTGGTCACAATCCACCGGATCCTTCTGTACCAGACAACTGATCGTGCCATGCAGCTTTACCAGCAGTTTTTCCGCTGCCCGGATCAGCTCCTGCATCCGTTCTTTTTTCTGGTTTCTGCACTCCAGCACCATGGAAACCTGCCTGTTGATGACTGCCAGCACATTCGGGTCTACCGAAAGTCTGCTGCATGTACAGACGAGCCGGTCACCAATCTCTCTTGCTTTCTGATCCATTGCTACAATGAATCCACCTGCCTTAACCAGCGCATCGTCTCTGTATTCCATCATCGTTGTGCCCGCATGGTTGCTCTGTCCGTCTATTGTCACAAGGTAACGCTCAAGTCCGACAATTCCGGTAACAACACCGATCCGTCTTTGCTCCTTTTCCAACAGATTGCCCTGCTCGATATGCAGCTCTATATAACATTTACAACGGCTTGTATCATACAATGCCTGCACAAGCTTTTCTTTTGTATAACCATACTTTTCTGCCAGTTCATAAAATGCTTCTGTCTCTGGCAGCATACCCATCATGGCACGTCCGCCAAATGTACCGCCAAGCTCATTGCCTTCTTCGCCATTTGTCGCAATCACATGCACATCCACGCCGAGCTCTTTGCCTTCTTCCTGCAGCTTTCTGACACACTCGATCCCTGCCATGACACCAAGCAATCCGTCAAAGGTGCCGCCATGCAGTACCGTATCCAGATGGGAGGCGATCAATATCTCTTTTGCATCTTTCTGTCTGCAACGGTAAATCCCATGCACATTACCGACGCTGTCTATGTAGCTCTCCATACCAGATACCTGCATATATGCCTGCATTTCTCTGGCAGCCTCTTCATAGGCATCGGAACCGAATACACGGCTGATACTGCCATCTGCTTCCTGTCCGATCTGCGCAATATGCAGCATTCTGTCCTTAAAACTTTCTGTCTCCATCCTCTGCCTCCATATCCCGTTTACGTCAAACCATTTTCCATCTAATCCTTCATACTCGGATTGGCTCCGATCTCCAGCTTTTTACGGATGATCTCGGCAAGTGCCTGTGCAGTTCCTTTTGTACCCAAAAGTCCGCTGTTGATCATGATGTCCTGATGATTTTCATCATTCGGCAGATAGCCTGCATAGCGGGTGTGATAAGAATCTCTCGCCCGGTCAACATCCTTGATCATTCGCTTTGCTTCCTGCGGTTCAAGGTGCAGCACCTCAACGCAGTTTTTCATACGTTGTTCTTCACTGGCGAAAATATAAATATGGATACACATTTTATGCTCTTTCAGGACATAATCAGAACATCTGCCGACAATGATACAATCCTCTCTTGCGGCAATATCCTGAATGATATTTTTCTGTACCTCAAAGATATGATCCTGTACCATTCTCGTTTCCGATATGATCGGGAATTTCATTTTCCAGAAACTATTGCCCGCCACTTCTTCATTATTACTAATCTCGGAAACACTGAGATTTGTTTTCTGTGCCACACTTTCCACGATATCTCTGTCGTAATAATTGATACCCAGTTCTTCTGCCAGTTCTCTGGCAATCGGTCTTCCCAGACTGCCAAACTGTCTTGTGATTGTGATTGCGTAATGACTCATTTTACTACCACCTTTCCCTTATTGCCGTGCATCTCTATTGCCCTCATGATCGTAGATAACAGCAGGTTGACAATGAAGTAAACCGCTGCTGCCGCACCGAATATGATGAAAGCATCCATTGCACCAATACCATGTCCTGTATATTTATTAGCAGTACCAAGCAATTTTCTGGAACAGTATAAAAATTCCATAATGGCAACCTGCCCGAAAAATGAAGTATCCTTGAATACTGAAATTGTCTGATTGATTAAATTCGGAACCACTCTTCGCAGACACTGCGGCAGAATGATCGCATAGATGATCTGCAGCCTGCTGAGGCCCTGGCTCTTTCCTGCTTCGATCTGTCCCTTTCCGATAGAATTCAGGCCGCCTCTCACGATCTCACAGATCGTAGCGGTAGAAGCAAGGAAAAGTCCTGCTGAAGCCCTGATATACTGGTTACCAACGGGTAACGCTATAAAACAAACCGTGATCCAGAAAAGAATCGGTGTATTTCTGAAAATTTCCACATAGATCGTAACGACCGCTCCGATGAGCTTACCGGCATATGTTTTCAAAAGTGCAAGTATCGTGCCCGCAACCAGACTTGCCAGTAATATGCCGCCTGCGAGCTTGAAAGAAAGCAAAAGTCCGTTTAAGAGCGGTGGTACGGTAACACTTGTAAAAAGTAATCTGCATTCATTTAATAGTTCCATTTACAACACCTCTCCTCTGTCAACTTCCATTTTTTTCTCATATTTTCTTGCCGTATGTGTGATTGGGAAACAAATAATAAAGAAGATAATACCGGTTACCAGATAAGCCGGTCCATAACTGAGTGTCCCGTTACATGCCCAGTTCTTTGTCACATAAAGCAGATCACCGCCTGCAATGATGGACAAAACAGAAGTATCCAGTACAAGCCAAGCCAGCTGTGTGCCCAGCGGTGGCAGGATGATCTTGATCGTCTGCGGCAATATGATCCTTGTCATTGTCTGGAAGTAATTCAGCCCCTGTGAAAAAGCTGCATCATACTGTCCTCTCGGTACCGCATTCAGACCGCCTCGTACGATCTCGGCTATAAATGCACCGGAACAAATGCCAAGTCCGACGATACCGACTGTCAGTGTCGATATTTTGATGCCGCCGTAGACACATCCGTAATAGAAAAACATAACCTGCAGTGTCAACGGGATATTTCTGAAAAGCTCTACATAAATTCTTGTAAGCCCTCTGACAAAACGGGAAGAAGTCGTTGCCAGAATTCCTACTAAAAATCCGAGAATAAGTGCCAGGATCAGACCGCCTACAGCCAGTTCCACCGTGACACCGAATGCCTTTACAAACAGCATTCTGTCTTCCCATAATTTCTGCCATCTCCATAATGCAAACATATCTGCCATAATCCCTTACCTTACTTTCTGTCATTTACCGGAGAGCCCTCAAGGCTCTCCGGCGGTTACAACTTTTATCTGATCTTATTCTGTTGCCTCATCTGTGGCTGCATCTGTAGCTGCATCTGTTGCTTCATCGGTAGCTTCATCTGCGGCTGGATCTGTCGCTTCAGCTGTAGCTGCATCTGTAGCTGCGTCTGTTGCTTCTGCTGCAGGCTCTTCATAAGAAGGCTGGATACCGTTCTTCTCGATCAGTCCGTCGATCGTGCCATCCTCTAACCATTTCTGTACAAGGTCATTGACATAAGCAGACAGGTCAGAACCTTTCTTTGTTGCAATACCATATGGCTGTGGACTGAATTTTGTCTCGATGAATTCTGTATCATCATCTACATAAGACTGTAAGATGGAGCTGTCAGCTGCAAAGCCGTCTACTGTACCGGCTGTCAGTGCCAGTTTTGCTTCAGAGAAATCTGCGAATTCCACAAATTCAATATTGGCATCTGTGATAGCGGAAATGGAATCTTTTTCTGTACCGCCTGCGCTCATTGCAATCTTCTTACCATCGAAATCATCAATTGTTTTCAGACCGGAATCTTTATTGACGATAACGCTCTGTGCATCTACGTAATATGGCTCTGTAAAGTCGTAAGACTGTTTTCTTTCATCTGTGATCGTGAAAGTAGCTGCAACCATATCTACATCACCGGAATCGATCAACGGACCTCTTGTATTGGTAACAACAGTTGTAAACTCTACATCTACTCCAAGCTCCTGTGCGATCAGTCGGCCAAGGTCAGCTTCCAGACCTTCATATTCATTTGTTTCAGGATTCAGATAGCCAAAACCAAGTGCTGAATCTTCTGTACCATAGTGTAATACGCCACGTGCCTTGATGGCTTCCACTGCTGATCCTTCATCTGATGCGTCAGATGTATCTGCTGATTCGTCTGTTGCTTCATCGGCAGCTGCATCTGTTGCTGCTGAAGAGTCATCTGCCGCACTGTCTGCTGCAGGTTCAGAAGAAGAGCCACAGCCTGTCAGCATACCTGCTGCCATTGCCATTGCAAGTGTCATCACACCCATTTTTTTCATCCATTTCGTTTTCTTCATAATGTTATTCCTCCTTGTTGTGAAAAAATATATCGAAACCCGCAGGGGGATTCTTCTGTGTATTATCTGTTTATAAGATCTTGCTTAAAAATTCTCTGGTACGCTTATTCTGCGCATTTGTAAAGAAATGTTCCGGTGTTCCCTCCTCAGCGATCCTGCCATCATCCATGAATACGATCCTGTCTGCCACTTCTCTTGCAAATCCCATTTCATGTGTCACAACAACCATTGTGATATTTTCCTTGGAAAGCCTGATCATGACTTCAAGCACTTCCTGTACCATTTCCGGATCCAGGGCACTTGTCGGCTCATCAAACAGAATGATCTTTGATTTCATGCAAAGTGCTCTCGCAATCGCCACTCTCTGCTGCTGCCCGCCGGAAAGCTGTGTCGGATAGGCATCTGCTTTATTTTTCAATCCGACGACCTCCAGATATTTATAAGCAGTTTCCTCTGCTTCCTGTTTGCTTGCCAGCTTCAGCATGACAGGTGCCAGTGTCAGGTTTTTGAGTACTGTCATATGCGGATACAGATTAAATTGCTGGAATACCATGGATACATTTTCCCGGATCAGCCTTGTACAGTTCTTATGTGTCATTTTTTCTCCTGCAATATAAACATCACCGCTTGTCGGACGCTCCAGAAAATTCATACACCGGATCGATGTTGACTTTCCGGATCCGGATGGACCGATGATAACAAGCTTTTCACCTTCCTTCACGCTCAGATTCACATCCTTCAGCACATGAAGATCTCCAAAGCTCTTGTTTACATTAACTAATCTGATCATATCGTTTTCTTTTTCTTCCATTGCTCCGCACCTCGTATCTATTATGTATTTTTGTTGTATACAAGATATATCCATCATATATCTACGACACATGGCATTTCATAAAAATTGGCGCTTACACAATCTGTGTAAGCGCCATTGCTTTTCTTGCTTTGTTTTATTTATTCGGATTATATGACACCCCATATGGACTGTCAATACAATTTCCCAAATCTCTTATCAGGATCCGTTACAGTACTTATAGAAATTAATTATAAATCAACCGGTTCATGGATTGCCCGAGTGCATCATCCAGATGCTGTTCCATCAGCACTGCCGCTTCCTCATACTTTTCCGCCAGCAGAAGATCAATGATTGCATTGTGCTCCCTGCGGTTATTTTCATGTTTCTCACTGACTGCTCCGCTCATAATATTGATCCGCTTTTTCTGGTCACAGAGCTGTTCAAAAATATCAATAATGTACTGGTTTCTGGTGGAATAAACGATCTCCCTATGCAGGGCATCGTCTGTCTCTACCAGTGCTCCCAGATCCTGCTCTTTTGTATCCGCCAGATTCTGCTCCCGTATTTTTCTAAGATGATCTTTGGAAATACCATCTCCCGCCAGTCTGATAATACCCGGCTCAAGCAGCTTCCTCGTCATATAGACGTCTCTGACAATCTTTGGCGAAATTGCCGATACATATGCCCCTTTTTGCGGAATGATCTGCAACAGCCCTTCTCTCTCCAGCTTTGTCTCCGCCTCGCGGATCGGTGTTCTGCTGATGCCAAGCTGTTTTCCAAGCTTTACCAGATCCAGAAATTCTCCCGGTTTGATCTCACAGCTTAAGATCATTTCCTTCATTTTCTGATAAGCCAGTTCCCGTAATCCCCCGTTCTCCATACAATACCTTCCTTTTCTTTCCTGCCCCTGCTAATCGAACAGATCAAAATCCTGATCAGCGGCTGCAAAGACCTCTTCTGCAAGCACATCACCCACAAGTGCCGCAAACTGTGTCTTCAGATTCTGCATAAATTGTGCAAGATCCGCTTCTGAAACAATTCCTTTTACGATCGTAGTCGCCGCATTCAGCCAATGTGCCATATGATACAGGAAATCTCTGACATATCTTCCGTTCAGCTCCTGCTTCATCTGTGCAATACGTGCCTTGGACTCCTCTGTCTGCTCATAACCGACATCTACAAATGTACAGCAGTCATCTCCCAGACCGATCATCGTCTCCGCGATCATGACCATATCCGGATGAAATCCCTGCACAAGATTGATATCCACATATTTGCAATATGCCTCTCCGTACTTTGACAGCCCATACTGTTTCCAGCCCAGATCCCATCTGCAACGCATACAGCAGTTGATAAAAACCGGTGATTCCGACTTCACCTGATAGTCACCGGGGAGCGTTTCAAAGCTCAGCTCCCCGTATGCAAGAAATGTTTCATAATTTAATGGTCTGCCGTCACGTATGGCACGATTGCGCATGCGTCTGCCCCGCTGCCTTGCATATCTTGTTATGCAGTTGATATAAACGTCTTTTCCGTAATCACCGAGTAATTCTTCCAGACATCTGCCTGTCAGACCGATCAGTGCTGCATGCTGTTCTACTGTATATTTCTCTGCCATATCCTGACCTTTTCATGATACACATATAACAGTATCATGTCTACCCTTTCTGTGCTTATTTTACTTCGCTATTTTCCTCAGTTTTCTCCCAAGGCATTGGCTTTGTTACATCGATATCCAGCATCTTGGCCGGGTTATAAGTGCTGACTGTACGGATTTCTTCATCTGTCCAGCCGCAGTCCATCAGGCATGCGATCCATTCCCGGAAGCCTTCTACCGGATGTGGCAGTGTATAAACACCGAAGTCCGTACCGATAATGAAATTCTCCACACCGAATTTCTTCATCTGGTTAGCTGATGCATACACACCACCTGCCGGTGCGCCGGACTGTCCTTCATCATAAGCTCTGTACTGTGGCTCAATATAATAATGTGTTTTTGGAATAGAGCCTGTGTGTGTATGCTCAGCCAGGCACTTCTCAAGCTTGGCACCTTTGCTGATTGCATAATCGATTTCCTTTTCTGACAGATGCTCTGTTACGGCATTGGATAACAGCACCTTCTTGATACCGTATTCCTGTGCATAATCGCAAAGCTTTAATGCTTCTGCATTGGAAATATGTCCACTGACTAAGTAGATCTGCGGGTTATCTGCAACGATCTTCATAATCTCATCAAATTCTTTGGTTGGCTTATCAAGCGGGATCTCGATACATCTGTTATATTCTTCCTCTACAAATTCAGGATACAGATCCACGAGTCTCTTCCACTGCCCGTCTACATATCTGCCTTCTACACCAGCCTGATATTTTGTGGAATGTGCACCGAAGGATACAAATCTTGCTCCACTGCCATAGTATACAGCCGTTTTGACTGCTCTTGGATTCATACCGCCAAGTACCGTATTTAAGATGATACCACCGTACGTACAAAAATCCGGGACTGTTTCATTAACGATCCATGCAGTACCGACTGACCAGTTGAATACACACATATAAGCGATACCTCTCATACCTGCATCTCTGGCTTCGATCGCTGCCTGTACCGGATTTACGCTTCGCGGGCTGCTGATCAGATGTGGTCCTGCATGTACATGAAGGTCGATAGAGCCCTTCAAAAGATCAAGGCTTCTCTGATAATTTCTGGAATACTGCCAATCGTTTTTGTCAAAGTTTGCTGGATAAATGTTCATAATGTGTTCCTCCTTTTGTGTTGTATTTAATTTGTATTTCTGTTGTATACAAGTTGTAGGTAAAAAAAGAAAGGCACTTTTCAAGACCTTATTGTCTGAAAAGCACCTTTGCTTATTTGCATATTATATCTGCCGTATTGTTTTGTCAAGCCCTTTTTTTCTATTTTTCTTCACGTACATTTTTGATATCGCTATAGTTATCAATCTCGTCTTTGATTCCAAGCTGTTTGCATGCCTCTTTTTCAGTTATATGCATTTTTTCTGCATATGAACTTACAACCTTTTTTACTACTTCCTTCTGTGACTCTATGATTGCATTACTTTTCATAAGTTCTGTCTTACTTTCCTCAAGCGCAATCCTTGCTTCTTCCAGCCTCTTCTGGATCCCACGTTCATGGTTGTAGTAGTCCTGCCTTGCACGGCATTGTTCTTTTACTATTTCATCCTGATTGTAAACATATAATGCCTCAGTGGCTTCCTGTAATTCCTGATGTCTTTCTGCCATCTGTCTCAGCTCCTCCCACGTTTTCGCTTTAAAAACCTGTGTCCAATACACCAGTCCCGTATCTACGTCTTCTTGTGTTGCCAATTCTATTTGTGTTAAGTCTACCACATACAGGTTAAATTTTGTAGTATATACATTATGATTTTTGATGTTCATCATCCGGTATTTTGCAAAAAATTCCGGATATTCCGGGAAAAGCGTATAGTTTAAAAACCCGATATGATATACCGGTTTGACATTGATGTATTCATCTCCCTTTACCACATTATCATAGCTTCTGGCAAGATAAGACAAAGACCTCTCCGGCCAGTCTTTCAGATCAAGCACCTGCATTTCCAGATTGATGATCATATTATTATTGAGAAGTACATGGATATCCAAGATAAATGTTTTATCATCGATAGCTTCCCCCAGTTCAATCGGATTTTGCACAACAATATCCTGTACTTCCTCTGCTTTCAGCTTTAAACAGGCACATACAACAGATCGTAATACATTCTTATGCTTCTGTAAGATTACCCGAAACATATAATCATTTAAAAATGTGTACAGGATTGTACCCGTTGCTTTTTTGAGCGCCTCCGCTGCCTCTGACAATTTCACAGTTTCCAAAGTATTTGATTTTTCTTTTTGTGACATATAGTGTCCTCCTTATGTGCTTGATAAAATAATAATGGAAAAACCGGGCGAAATGCCCTTTTAAGATGAGCCGAAGCTCTGAGATAGCCGCTACCGGACAGGCACGGCGAATATGGTTATGATAGCAGAGGGCCCCCTTGAAGTCAACTATTGAAATACCGGCAATAAAAAGCCTTCGGCTCAAATAGTAATTCCTACAAACCGAAGGCTTTCATGCTTATTTTTCATCCTTGCCACAATACTTCTCATGCAGCTTGGCATAGATCTTTGCCAGGTTCTCTGTCAGCTTTGTGTTTTCACCATAATCAACCGGGCAGTCGATGATGACAGGCACTGTCTGCTCAAATGCCTTTTCCAACGTCGGCAGAAGGTCTTCCGCCTTTTCGATCCGGTAACCGATCGCATGCATGCTTTCCGCAAATTTGACAAAATCCGGATTGGTAAAATCAACGAAGCAACTGCTGCCATAGCGGTCTTCCTGCTTCCATTTGATCAGACCATAGCTTTCATCGTTGAAGATCAGCGTTACAAACGGTGTTCCCACGCGCAGTGCTGTCTCATATTCCTGACAGTTCATCATAAAGCCGCCGTCTCCCGTAATGGCAAGCACCCTTTTATCAGGGTTTACCAGTTTTGCGGAAAGTGCACCGGGCACGGAAATTCCCATTGTGGCAAAGCCGTTTGATATGATACAGGTATTCGGTTCATAGCAGCGATATTCCCGTGCGATCCACATTTTATGGGCACCCACATCCGAGATCACAATATCGTCCCTGTCAAGCACACGGCGCACATCAGACAGTATCTTCTGCGGCTTCATTGGGAATGACTGGTCATTCTGATAGCTTTCATATTCCTCCACCATCAGTTTTTTGATCGCAAATGCCCATTCCGGCTCTTCCGTCCGCTTGCAGCGAAGAGAGATCTGCTTCAGAGAATAAGAAATATCACCAACCACCTCAATATCCGGCTGATACAGCTTATTAATATGACATGGTCTTGCATCGATATGCAGGATTGCATGCTTTCCGTCCGCGTTCCACTTGGCAGGCGCATACTCCACAATATCATAGCCGACTGCGATCACCAGATCTGCCTGTTCCAGTATAACATCCACATAATCCTTCTGTGGAATACCGATCGTCCACATGGAATACGGATCATCAAACGGAATGACACCCTTTGCCATCATCGTATTGATGACCGGAATTTTCATCTTATGTGCAAATGCAGTGATCTCTTTGGAGGCTTTATTTCTGACCGCAGAATGTCCGACCAGCATAACAGGCTTCTTTGCCTGAAAGATCGCGCCCGCTGCTTCCTCCAGATTTTCAATACATGCCATTTCCATATTTGGCTTATGATGCTTCAATGGCTTTGTCGCAGGTCCATCCGGTACTTCCATCCGCGCAATATTGCACGGCAGATCCACATGAGTTGCTCCCGGCTTCTCATTTTCTGCGTATTTAAATGCAATCCTGATAATTTCATTGACGGTATCCGGTCTGACGATCTGCTTGCTTCTCTTCGTAATCGGAGAAAACATGTTGACCAGATCCAAAAACTGATGGGAAGTCAGATGCATCCGCTCTGTACCAACCTGCCCCGTAATAGCAACAAGAGGTGCGCCATCCGAGTTAGCGTCCGCTACCCCTGTGACCAGATTGGTTGCGCCAGGCCCGAGTGTTGACAAACAGACTCCCGCTTTTCCGGTCAGTCTGCCATACACATCTGCCATAAAGGCTGCCCCCTGCTCATGTCTGACTGTTATAAATTTGATCGTAGAATTCTGAAGTGCTTTCATGACTTCCAGATTTTCTTCTCCCGGAATTCCAAAGATATATTTAACACCTTCGTTTTCCAGACATTTTACCAATACTTCTGCTGTGTTCATCTCTCGTTCTCTCCTATCGCCCAGAGCCACAGCAGACATAAGATCATTGACACATGACATAGCGCCGGGCTCTGTTTTTTCAGACCCCATTGCCTGTTTGCAGTTTTATTCTAACATGCAGGCTGTCTGTGTCAATGTGTTTGGAGCAATGCGTTATTGCAATTCTTTATCTGCTTATAAACTTTGATAATAAGCCTTTTGCGTACCAATATGTCAGCAAAAGAGAAAGCCCCAGCATCAGGATCATACAGAACATGGTCTTAGTGCCTCCCGCAAAAAAACCAAGCTTGGAACAGGTATAGACAACTGCATTGGCACCGATATGGAACAGGATCGGTGCGCTGATCCTTCCGTAGCTTTCATACACAAGTGCCATGGCAAGTCCCATCAGGGATGCGTATAGGATCTGTACCGGATTTCCGTGATAACAGCCGAATACAAGTCCGCTCAGCAGCATGGCAAGAACACGCGGGAAGTACTTTTTGATCCGGTTATAGATCACACCGCGGAATAAAAGCTCCTCCGTGCAGGGCATCACCAGTCCATATACAAGAAGTCCCAGGGGAAGGGAAATGCCATATTGTGCACCTGCAACTTTCTGATAAGAAGCAGAATTTTGTGCCAGCTGCAGCAGAGAAATAAACAAATTCAAAAACAGTGCCAGACTGATCCCATAGCACGCGATCAGCCCCCATTCCCGGATAAGGCGTTTCTTTTTCCTTCTTGTCACAACCTCTGCACAGTCCGGTATGCGGCTCTTCTGATAGCATCTGACCACATACGGCCATATCGCCAAAGCTGCTGCCACGTTCAGCCATGCACTGCATACCGCCGATACTTCCCCGGACTTTGCCAGCACATAATATAGAATATTATAAACAGCAAGCTGGATCAGCCAGTAAGCGGCAAGCGGCGCAAGGATCTCCAGTGTCTTTTTCAGGGAGCTCATATCCGCATACTTCTGATATGGCTTTTTCCCGGTGATCAGGCTGGCAACTGTCTGCGGATCTTCTGCCAGATAAGTTGCTCCCGCCTTTGTCAGTTCGCCGTCATTTGCATAGCCGTAGGTAACTCCTACACTGTCTACGCCGAAATGCCGGGCACCTTCAATATCAAATTTACGATCGCCGACCATCAGCACCTTCTTTTCGCTGTAGGCTCTTCCCACCCTCTTTTTGAGCTGGGCAAAGGTTTCTTCCATGACTTCGATCTTTGTCGTTCTCGTTCCATCCTTCAGGCTTCCGACAATAATGCTGAAATACTGCTCGATCTCAAACATCTGTAATACCCGGTGAACAGATACCTCCGGCTTACTGGATGCAATTGCCAGAAGACAACCATTATCCTTAAGCTCCTGCAGCATTTCCTTCACACCAGGATAGATCTTGTTTTCCGTGATCCCGACTGTTTCAAATCGTTCCCGGAAGATGCGTACCGCCTTTTCGGTGTCTGCCTCATTCATTCCATAAAATTCCCGGAAGCTGTCTGAAAGCGGCGGTCCGATAAACGGCTCCAGCTTGTCCAGATTTTTTTCTTCTATTCCGAAAGACCGGAGGGCATACTGGGCTGACTTGGTGATGCCTTCTTTAGAATCGGTTAATGTGCCATCCAGATCAAATAAAATATATTGATACATCATTTTCCTCTCTTGTTTCTCAGGTTTGTTGCTCTCGAATCCGTGCTGTCGCACTCCTCTTCCTGCTTCCGCAGGATATTCGTTCGCTAGTCGCGCAGGAAAAACAAATGTCTGCTTCGCAGCCGCTTGTTTTTCAGGTTTTTTGCTCACGAATCCGTGCTTCCGCACTCCTCATCCTGCTTCCGCAGGATATTCGTTCGCTAGTCGCGCAGGAAAAACAAATGTCTGCTTCGCAGCCGCTTGTTTTTCCTTTGCGCTCTACATTATACGCGTAAACTTCCTCTTGACGCAACCGGAAAATGTCGTTATAGTTGTTGTGTAAAAATTAAACAAGCGCTAGGGGAGCAACTGCTGAGATTGACCTATGGTCTAACCCTCAATACCTGATCCGGATAATGCCGGCGAAGGGAAGCCGAAAATACACAGCCATGGCCGTGTCCTTTTTCTGTTTCATTCTCCCCTCCTGCACACAAAGGAGGATTTTTTTATGTCTACATTTATCACCCGTGAGGACGGTTACTTCGCCCTTACCAAACCGGGCTATATCGCCCTTGTCATCCTGATGCTCATCATCATGTTTCTGACTGCTTTTATCGTGGATAAAAAGCAGAATGCCAAGAAGTTCCAGGCAAAGCAGCTTGCATTTGCAGGTATCGCCCTGGCACTGGCTTTCATCACCTCTTATATCAAATATGAGCTTCCGATGGGCGGTTCTCTTACTTTATTCAGTATGTTTTTCATCTGCTATATCGGTTATCTGTATGGCATCAAGGTTGGTCTGATCACAGCCTTTGCTTACAGTATCCTGCAGTTTATCCAGTCAGGCGGCAGCTACTTCCTGTCTCCTTTCCAGACCTGCTGTGATTATTTCTTTGCGTTCACCGCACTTGGTCTTGCAGGTCTCTGGTACGGCAAAAAGCACGGCCTGACAATCGGTTATATCGTCGGTGTGCTTGTCCGCGGTCTGTTCCATACGATCGGCGGTTATATTTACTGGATGGATTATATGCCGGAATCTTTCCCAAAATCATTGTCAGCGATCTACCCTATCGTTTATAATTATTCTTATGTACTGGCAGAAATGATCATCACACTGATCGTCATTAACCTGCCGCCTGTAAAAAAAGCCATCGATAAGGTAAGTGATATGGCACATTCCTGATGCCGGTTCTTCCTTATCCATTTGGTATGAAGCGCTGTATCCCGTCGATACAGCAGGAAAGGAAGAATGCCTATGATCACAATCAGTCTTTGCATGATCGTCAAAAACGAAGAAGAAGTACTTGACCGCTGTCTTTCCTCCATCGCAGATCTGATGGACGAGATCATCATTGTCGATACCGGTTCCACAGACCGCACGAAGGAGATCGCGCGGCGTTACACATCAAAGATCTACGATTTCACATGGACAGGCAATTTTGCCGATGCCCGGAACTATTCCTTTTCCAAGGCATCTGCCCAGTATATTTACTGTGCAGATGCGGATGAGGTGCTGGATGCGGAAAATCACGCCAAATTCCGGCTTCTGAAAAAAGGACTTCTGCCGGAGATCGACATCGTGCAGATGTACTATTGTAATCAGCTTTCCTATAATACGATCTATAATTACGATAAAGAATACCGCCCCAAGCTGTATAAGCGGCTGCGTACCTTTACCTGGGTCAATCCGATCCACGAGACAGTACAGATCCAGCCCGTCATCTATGACAGTGACATAGAGATCGGACATTTTCCGACCTCTTCCCATGCTTCCCGCGATATTCAGGCATTTGAAAAAATGTATACGGATGGGCTGAGAATCCCTGCTTCGCTCCATACGCTTTATGCCAAGGAGCTTCTGATCGCCGGTCAGTACAGCGAACTGATGCACGCCATTCCGGTATTTACCGATACGCTGCAGGACAATACGCGCAGTCTGGATGAATGGATGGAAGCCTGCTGCGTTCTGACAAGAGCTTACCGGGAGAAAAACGATATTCCGTCATTTTTCAAATATGCCATGAAGGCTGTAACCTTTGAAGGAGACGGCTGTGCAGAGGTCTGCTATGAGATCGGCTGCTATTATCTGTCAGTCTCCGATCCGCAGGAAGCATCGATCTGGCTTTCCGCCGCACTTTCCGCTCCATGCATTCTACAACTTGAGGTACACAAAAGGGCGAAATCCGCTCTGCAAAAATGTCAGGAAAAACTTTCTGAATAAAATGTGTCATTGCACAAAAATACCCCTTTCGTCAGACTTATTTTGTCCGGCAAAAGGGGTTTTCTTTATGATATGCGGGATGCTTCTTCCAGCTTAGAGAACGAATAAATTATTTTTTCTTTCACAGGCTTTCCGGACAGGCGCGCTACCGCCTGTCCGTAATAATCAAGCTGTGTCTCATATCTGTTCCAAAGCTCTTCCATGCTCTGTACCCTGTCTGTTTTATAATCGAGGATCACAATACCGTCCGCTTCCTCAAAGTAAACGTCGATGATTCCCTGCACCAGTACCTTTTCCAAAGCCGGAAATCCTTCCTGTACTTCGTCTGCCGCCACGGAAAGCACAAATGGCTGTTCTTTAAACAGCAGTCCTTTTTCCTGCGCCGCCGCCATTCTGCCTGCCACATCGGACTGCAGAAACGCATCTATTTTCCGGATATCGATCAGGCTGCCATATTCTTCACTCATTCTGCCCTGCGCCACAAAAGATGCTATGTCCTGCTGCAGCGCTATTTTTCTTTCTGCCACGCCGACATACTTTCGATAAGCTGCAATATCCAAAAGCTCCAGCAGTCTGTGGAACGCGCTTCCCCGTGCAGTTCCGCCACTCTTTTCTTCCTCACGCATAAATGCCGGAAGATATGGCTTTGTCACATCTTCTGTCTCAAACATCTGATGGACTTCCTCATCCATTGCCGCGATCTTCAATTCCGACACACTTGTCTTTGTGTAAAGTCCCTGCAGACCCGCATGTGGATATACATAAGAAAAACGCTCTTGCAGGCTCTCATACAATGGATCTTCTGTTCCCTGCTCCAAAAGCTCCAGGGCTTCCTTTCTTCCGAGCTGCGCCGCCTGCGCTGCCAGATTTTGATACCGGAGATTTTCTTCCCGGACGATCCGAAGTCCGATATGCTCCGCATGCTTTGTCCGGGCAAGCAGAATATCATCCAGAAAACAGCCCACGCTGCTTCTTTCATAATCGGATACGGCGGTATCTTCTCCCTGCAGATACGCATATTCTAACAGGCGTTCCTCTGCTTTTTTCGTCGCTGCCGTCAGATACAGTCGCTGCTTTGCTCTGGTCATTGCCACGTATAATACGCGGGTCTCTTCTCCCAGACTGTCCCGTTTCAGTTTTTCCGCCAGCATCTGCTTGTGCAGTGTCTTCCCGGTTACCTGCCGCTTACTGTCAATATAGTTCATGGCAATGCCCCAGTCCGCATCCATCAGCACCTGCTTTGTCGTATCCCGCAGATTAAATTTACGATCCAGTCCCGCCACAAAGCAGACCGGAAATTCCAGTCCTTTACTTTTATGGATCGTCATGATCCTGACAACATCCGCCTGCTCGGAAAGGAGAGACGATTCTCCAAAATCCACATCATATTTCTGCAGCTGCTGCATATAGCGGATAAACTGAAACAGTCCATGATAGCTGGTTGCTTCAAATTCCACCGTCTTTTCCAGCAGCATTTCCAGATTGGCACGTCTCTGCTCCCCGCCCGGAAGTGCTGTCATATATTCGATATAATGGAAACGGCGCATCACTGCCTGCGCAAACTCAGGCATGGTATCCGTCACTGCCTGCTCCCTGAGCTCTGTCAGCATCTGCAGTGCTTTTTGTATCTTTTCAGCCAGCACCGGATCTTCTGCCTGCTCCGGATCTTCTGCCAGAAGCACATATTCCCGGAAGCTTTCGTACAGGCTTCTGCCACGCGTCGTCTTTGCCCGGATCATTGCCAGTTCATCTTCCGCAAATCCCATGAAAAGAGAAGTTGCCACACTGCAGAACGGAATATCCTCATATGGATTGTTGCACACCCGCAGAAAATCCATGAACAGACTGACCTCCATCGCGGAAAAATACCCTGTTTTCGAGGTAACGTGCACAGGGATCCCTTCCTCTGTCAGCACTGCCTGCAGCTGCTCGATCGCACTTGCGCCGCCGCGCACCAAAATCACGATATCCCGGTAAGACAGCGTATGCATCTGTCCGGTTTTGACATCCTCGATCTGCTCCCTGCCTACAAGCGCACGGATCTGTTCTGCGATCATATAGGCTTCGCCTTCGCGGGCTGTGAGCGTATCTTCTTCCTGACTTTCATACAATAGCAGCTCCGTGCTGCCCGGCTGCACGGAAAGTCCCGGATATAACTGGGCATCCGCATCATATGCGATCCCGCCGATCTCAGGCTCCATGATCACAGAAAATACGTCATTGACGCTCTCTAAGATTTCTGCACAGGAACGGAAATTCTTCTTCAGCGTGATGAGGCAGCTTTCTTCCTCTCCGCTCTGATAGCTTCTGTATTTTTCCATGAAAATCTCCGGTCTGGCAAGGCGGAATTTATAAATACTCTGCTTCATATCGCCCACCATGAAACGGTCAGGCTTTTCCCCCTTCCGGGAAACGCTCGAAAGCAGAAGCTCCTGTACCATATTGGAATCCTGATATTCGTCGATCATGACTTCTTCATAAAATGCCTGATAGCTCTTTGCCGTTTCTGTCAGCTCATCGTCTCTGATCAGAACGGATAATGCCGCATGCTCCGCGTCGGAAAAATCCAGTATGTTTTTCTCCTTCTTTGCCTGCGCAAGTGATTCTCTGTATACAAGTGTCAGATCAATCAGTGCCACGGAAAGGGCTGCCGCCTGCTGCTCCCTCTCCAGCATAATATCTGCCGGATCCGAAAAATACACGGCAAGCTTTGCAAGCAGTGTCTTGTAGGAATCGCGCAGATTTTTTGCCTGCTGCCTTTCTGCTTCCCCGACACTTTCATCCTTTTTCCGGGATAGCATACTCCATTTCACTTTGCTGATCCGCTCTCCCAGTGCATACAGATCTTCTATCCCGGCAATGTATCTGCTCTGCGCAAGACAGTCCTGCAGGAAAGCTTCATCCTGTTCCAGACATTCCGCATACATATAAGGCCCCGCCGGCTTTTCACATATCTTCTGTGCTGCCCCTGCAAGAGAAACAGCTGCCTGCAATGTCTTTTCCAGCCGTTGCAGCAAATACTGCATCCACTGCGTCTGCCAGAGCGTATCCGCCGTTATATGTTCCAGCTCTTTTCTACAGTGTAAGAGCCACTCCTCCGGCCATGGATGGCTGTCCGCATAACGGTACAGTTCGTCTACTAGTGCTTCCAGTCTGCCATCCTTTGCATCCGGGCTGAGTGCATCCGCAAGCTCTAAAAAAGAAGGCTCCGATTTGTTATATGCCTCTTCCAGCACCGCCTGCATCACGTCCTTTTCCAGCAGCCGGATCTCTCCCGGATCTCCGATCCGGAATGACGGATCCAGATCGATCTCGTGAAAATGATTGCGCAGCAGGAACATACAGTAGCTGTCAATCGTCGTGATCTGCGCATTATGGATCAGTGCTGCCTGCCTTTGCAGATTTTCATCCTCCGGATGCTCTGTCTGTGCCTGCAATAAGGCTGCATGGATCCTTTCGCGCATTTCCGCTGCCGCTGCACTCGTAAAGGTCACAATGAGCAGCCTGTCGATATCGATTGGATCCTTTCCCGTGATCCGTGACAGGATACGCTGTACCAGAACCGCTGTCTTGCCGCTTCCCGCCGCAGCGGATACCAGTATATTTTTATTTCTCGTCTCGATGACCTTCTTCTGATCCTCCGTAAACTGCACGTTCCATCGCCTCCTTTCTTTCCTCGTCTGTGAGCGGCGTAAGCTCCTGCAGACGATAGCCGTCTATTCTTTCATCCATCCGGCAGACTTCCCGGTATTCACAAAAATCACAGCTTGTATGATTTCCTGTTTTCAACGGTGTTACCGCAATCTCTCCTTCTGCCATCTGCTGCATCATCTGTTCCGCCTTTTTCTGCGTGTAGGAAAGCAAAAGCCCCAGATCTTCCTGTGAAATCACCTGCGAAGCCGCCTTAAAGCTGCCATCCTTTTTTCTGCCGACACGCATGACATCCGAATCCGTCGTAAAGCCCTGATCCAGCATGGTAAGGACACAATCCTCTCCCAGAAGCAGCCCATCCGGCTTCATCTGCTTGCGGATCTCTGCTTCGATCTCCTCTTCTGCCTTTGTACCTTCTATTTCAATGATCGGCTTCTGCAGTCTGTAATACAGCATTGCCGCCGGTATAATAGTTGTCTGTGGATAACGTTCCTGCAAAAACGAAACCGCCGCATTCATATAAACAGGGAGCTGCATAGACAGTCCGTAATATACATCATCCAGTGAGAATTGCTTCCTTCCCGATTTATAATCCATAACCTTCAGATAGATCGCATCGTCTTCCCTGCGGATATCGATCCGGTCGATCTTGCCGACCAGCGGAAAAACACCCTTTATACGAAATTTCTGTTCAAAATAAGCCGGCTCAAAGCTGCCCTTCTGCATCTGATACTGCATTGTCCTGACACTACGCAGCAAAAGCCTGTGCATCTGCCGGATTCTTCTTTCGTTTCTGGCACTGCTGTACAGGATCGTTTCACCATATTCCTTCGTGAGTACGGAAAATGCATCCCAGAGCCGCTGTTCCATTTCTTCTTCGCTCAGCGTCCGAAGCGAAATGCCATCCTCTTTCAGGCTCCGTTCAAACAGCTCCAGCACGCCATGATACACACTGCCAAAGTCCACCGCCTCAAAGGTATATTCCGCTCTTGGCATCAGCTCCAGTCCATAGCGCAGGAAATGCGCATAGGCACAGGAAGCAAAAAGCTCCAGTCTGCTGACACTGCCCTGATTCCGCTCCGCATACAGGCTGTCTGCCGCCTGTCTGGACAGCTTGCCCGGCTCATATCGGTAAAAAGCTGCTTCCCGGATCTTTTCCGCATCCGGTGTATCATACACCTTCTGCAGGACACGCAGCTTAGGAAGTGCTGTCTTTTCCAGACTGCCTTCCCTGTATTTGCGCAGTAGTCCTGCAAAATCGTCCAGTCCGTCCTCTGCACTTTCCACTTCTGCAAGAAATCCTTCGTTTTCCTCTGTTTCCGTCTGTACATGCAGCTTTGGAAACAGCCCTGTCATGACGCGGATCAGATAGGAAGGCAGTCTTGTCTTTCCGGCGCTGTCCACCTTGGCATAGGACAAAAAGAGATATTCCGCCGGCTTTGTCATATTCTGGTACAGGTAAAGCTGCTGTTCAAACAGCTTCTGCCGCGGGGAAGGTGCCAGCTCTCTGCCGCTCTCGATCAGATATTCCCGTTCCATATCCGATAGCAGGCCACCATTGCCGCCACGCGCAGGGATCACCCCGTCGTTAACACCAAGGAAAAACAATGCTTTGATCTTTTTTAAACGGGTCCGTTCCATATCGCCTACCACAACCTGATCGACATTTTGCGGGATCGTTCCGATCTGGACCTCCGAAACACCCGCCTCAAAAATCTGGATAAATTCGTCCAGGGAAAGCGGATCTTCTCCGATCAGTCCGTAGATCTGGTCAAGCAGATCCATCAGCGCCGGATAGATCTTTTCAAATTCCTTTGCTTTGACAAGATCTCCCGTCTCTGTAAACTTTTCCGCCAACTCCCGGCACTTTTTCTGCAGGCTGTTTTTCTCACACAGGCTGTATACCTGCATCGTATATTCCTTTGCTGTTTTGCAACGGACAAGCAGTGGTGCGATCTCCTCCATCAGCTTCTCCCGCAGAGCATTCATCCCGCCTGCTTCCTCTCCGCGTGCAAATAGCTGTCCATACTGCTTTCTGCCGTGGATTCCCATTTTCATCACGTACAGATCCAGTCTATCGATCTCATCCATCGTCAAAGCCGTCATACCTGTCCGCAGGAAACGGAACACACTTTCATAGGAAAAGTTATCCCGCACAAGCTGCAGGGCACCTTTGACATATTCTACCGCCGGCTGGTGCAACACACTCCGGTTCTGGTCTAAAAACAGCGGGATTTTGTAACGCAGAAACTCCTTCTCCACAATGCTTGCATATCCACTCAGATCACCGGTCACAACTGCAATATCCCGATAGCAATACCCCTGTTTTCTGACAAGTCTTTTGATATGGATACACATCTGCTGTACTTCGCTGACAAGCGTTTCTGCCTCCTCGATCCGGATCATCTGCGTTTTCTTCGGATAAAATGCCTTATCATAGCGGAACAGATGCGCCTCCAAAAATGCCAGCTCCGGGTTATGCAAATACCTGTTGACCGGCTTCTTTGTCAGATAAATATTTTGTCTTACCGTAATATCTTCCTTCCGGGCAAGCCCTGACAGCTTATGGTACGTCCCTGCGGAAAGCCCGAACAGATGCTGCTTTGTCCGGTGCAGATCCGCCCCGCTGTCCGCATCCAGCGTAATGATCACTTCCTGCGCCACATGCATGAGTTCTAAAATGACCCGGTTCTGGATCGGCGTAAATCCGGTAAATCCGTCAAATACCAGCACTGCATTTCGCAGGATATGAGACTGCGGAATCATATGGCACAGCTCATCGAGTGCTTCTTCCGTTACAATATATTTCTCCTGAATATACGTCTGAAAGCCTTCATACAAAAGCTTCAGATCACGCAGCTTATAAGGAAGAAGCCCTCTGCCCTTTGCTGCATCTGCCATGTCCTCCAGCTCATCCGGGGAGATATCATACTGATAAAATTCCGACAGCATGGACTTGACCTCATGGATATAGCCCGGCCGCTTCAGCTTCTTTTGAAACAGTACAAGCTCCTCTTCCACATCCGCTGCCACCTTACGGAGCACAAGGTTTTTCCCCGTATCATCCAGCATCACACGTTCTTTCTGTCCCACTTCGTCCGCGATCCGGTGAATGAGCCTGGAAAAGCTCAGTACATCGATATTCATAATGCCGCCACGCGGATGCATCTCACAGATCTCTTTTTGTGTGTACATCGTAAACTGATCCGGTACCATCAGAAAGAAATGCTTTGCCATATCCTGCTGTGACTGTTCTATGACCTTTTGAAAAACCAGCGTGCTCTTTCCACTGCCGGAGCCGCCAAATACAAATTGTAATCCCATTTTCTGTCCTCATGTCTGAAAGTTCTGATCTACTTTTATTTCTTCATCCAGTGTACCATTTTTAGAGGTAATTTGTCACATTTTCTCTCTCTTTTCCAAATCATTTTCAACGCGTGCTTTTCTATGGGTATATTGACATTTTCACACACGCTTTATAAGATAATGCATGAAATCTATATATACTGTTTCGTTTACTATTTCATTGATATAACATCGGAGGCACTATGGCAGAAAACAGACCTGCAGAAGCAGCATTTGAAAATTTGATCGGCAAGCAGCCGCTGACTGACGAAGAGTTAGCCGCGCTGCTTAATGCGGCAGACTATGATGACCGTCTTTTTGCAGAAGCGGATCTTGTCCGCAGACAGGTGTACGGAGATACTGTTTTTGTGCGCGGTCTGATCGAGTTTACCAATTACTGCAAAAATGACTGCTACTATTGTGGTATCCGGGCCGGAAACAGTCATGCTGACCGCTACCGGCTGACAGAAGAAGAAATCCTCTCCTGCTGCAGAGAAGGCTATGCACTCGGCTTTCGTACCTTTGTCCTGCAGGGCGGGGAAGATCTTTATTTTACAACAGAGCGGATCTGCTCTCTTGTGGCAGCGATCCATGCGGCATTTCCCGACTGTGCTATTACACTCTCCATCGGCGAAAAGACAAGAGAAGACTATCAGGCCTATTTTGATGCAGGTGCAAGGCGGTATCTGCTGCGTCATGAAACAGCAGATCCGGCGCACTATGAAAAGCTGCATCCCGCTTCCATGTCACTTGCCAACCGCAAACGCTGTCTGTATGATCTGAAGGAGATCGGCTATCAGGTCGGTGCAGGCTTTATGGTAGGTTCCCCTTACCAGACGACCGCACAGCTTATCTGCGACATCCGTTTTTTGCAGGCACTTTCTCCGGATATGATCGGTATCGGGCCTTATATTTCCCACGCCCAGACACCTTTTGCCGGTCAGCCCAATGGTTCGCTTGCGCTTACCTTACGGCTGCTTGCCATTTTACGGCTTCTGTTCCCTTATGCACTGCTCCCCGCCACGACCGCACTCGGTACGATCGCCCCAAACGGCAGAGAACTTGGACTGAAAGCCGGAGCTAACGTAGTCATGCCCAATCTGTCACCTGTCCGTGTCAGGAAAAAGTATGAACTGTATGAAAACAAAATCTGCACCGGCGAAGAAAGCGCACAGTGCAGAACATGTTTAGAGCAGCGTGTCAAAGCTGCCGGCTATCATATTGTAACGGACATCGGTAATGTCAGACGTTAGACAAACACTCTTTTGATGCTGTCATAATGCAGGAATTTCCCTCCTTTTCCCAGTGCGGCGATTTCCTGCGCAGTTGCCAGCATATAACCGTCTGTTTCTGCTTCCTGCAGCTTCAGATCCGTTTCCGCAAAATCCAGTGTGAAGCAGTAAACATCTACAAAATAGTTGTCCCCTTCTCCCGGATTTTCTCTTTTATAAGTAAACACATAACCGCCATCGGCATTTGCCACATCAAGTCCTGTCTCTTCCAGTACTTCACGACGTACTGCATCTTTAGAATCCTCACCAGCCTGCGCAGCACCGCCGGATACTTCCCAGCAGCCCGGTGCCCATGCCTTTGTCATGACACGTTTTGTAATGAGGAATTTCCCATCCATTCTTTTCACCACGCCCAGCACGGTCAGATGATATTCCCCATCCTGCAGGATCCAGTCGTTCCGCTTCATCGTACGACCGGTTCTTTCTTTATTTGCATCATAAATATCCCAAAATTCCATAATGTCCTCCTTCTTACAGAAGCGGTGCAAACAGACGCAGGAAGTACTGTCCCAGTCTCTTGAGCGGAGATCTTGCTGTATGGTAATTGTTTCCTACCTCGGTTGAAACCGCAAATACTTCTTCAAAATCCTCCCGGATGTCTTTGATCGCCGGTACATCATATAAATACACACCGTTTTCAAAATGGAAATACAGACTTCTATAGTCCAGATTGATCGTTCCCACTGTCGCAATCTTTCCATCACAGATACACTGCTTGGCATGACAGAAGCCCGGCGTATATTCATAAACACGCACGCCATCCCGTATCAGCCCCGCATAATAAGAACGCGTCAGCCTGTATACCAGCTTCTTATCCGGAATACCCGGTGTGACGATTCTCACATCGATACCGCGTTTGGCTGCCAGCCCGAGCTCGCGCTTCATTTCATCACTGATAATCAGATACGGTGTGATAAAATATACATATTCCGTTGCGCCCTTGATGATGTTCATGTAAACATTTTCACCTACGCGCTCCCTATCCAATGGGCTGTCCGCATATGGCTGTACATAACCGCCGCCCTTCGCTTCAAAAACCCCGTCCGGCAAATACTTTTCATACTCTGTATCCGTACCCCGGATGGCATTCCACATTTCCATAAAGATCAGCGTCAGACTTCTGACCGCTTCTCCCTCCAGCCGGACGCCGGAATCCTTCCATACACCGTACGGATGTGTAATGTTAAAATACTCATTTGCCAGATTATAGCCGCCCGTAAAACCAACCCTGCCATCAATAACCGTAATCTTACGGTGATCTCTGTTATTCATAAAAATATTCAGAACAGGCATCATCGGATTGAAGATCCTGCAGTCAATGCCATGCGTCTTCATCTGCTTGACAAATTCCGGACTGATAAATCCGACACTGCCCACATCATCATACACGATACGGATTTCCACGCCTTCCTTTGCCTTTGCAAACAATACAGCTTTCATTTCCGCAAATGCTTCCCTGTCCTCTATGGCATGGTATTCCATAAAGATGAACTTCTGCGCCTTCTTCATCTCTTCGATCTGCGCACGAAATCCATCAGCTGCTTCTTTATAAAAAACAACATCTGTATTCTCATACAGCGGATAGCCTACCTTATGTCCGATGTAATAGCACTGATGATAAGCAGTCACATCCTGCTCTTTCAATTTCTCCATGACCGGATCATCTTTTCGCAGATACACACGGAGCCTTTCCCATGTAGCATGAAAACGCTTCCGCATTCCTTTTGTGGCACTGGAATGACCGCAGAACAGATATAGGCAGACACCCATGATGGGGAACAGCAGGATCAGCATGATCCACGGCATTTTCATGCCCGCATTCATTTCTCTTCCGTAAATATGCAGCACCAATATAAATGACAACACGCTTGTTCCCAGTGAGATCCATGTGGAATATGCATTTAACCGGACCAGAAGATACAGAATCCATAAAACCTGTACCAGCACTGACAAAGCTGCAAAGATCAGCCTGCTGACACTGTTTTTTACCGCGCCTTTTGTTTCAGCTCTCATTTGTATATATCACCTACCTCGTACCATCATAACAAAATCCTGCGGAAAAATCTACCTGTTTCCGTTCAGACAGCCAGCCGGCATTTTCATTCACGTAACCAGCCGGATCACCTGCCAGCTCTGCCAGTTACCCGCCTGTTTCCTAAAAAATGGTTGACATTACGGTACAATCTTCATATAATTACTTCCGGTAATTACCTTGGGTAATTATCATGCAATAACCAGAAAGGACATGTAAAAATGGAAATAGCAACTATAAAAGCCGTGCTGGATGCCTGCTATCAGGCGCAGCGGATCCGCGCCATGCTTCCCACGCTTCCCGATGGCGTTACCCCCTCCTACATTCATTTCTTTGATCTGATCGAAACAATGGAGCAAAAGGGCATGCGCGTAAAAGTATCCGATATCAGCGACAGACTGGGCATTCCGCGCCCCGGCGTAACACGGACTGTTAAGGAAATGGAAGCAAAAGGCTATCTGCAGAAGGTTTCTTCTGCGCAGGATAAGCGTGTGACCTATCTTTCCATGACGGAAGCCGGAAAAGCACTTTCCCGGAAATATAACGAAGAATTTTTCAGTCAGCTTGCACCATTGCTTTTGGATATCAAGGAAGAGGATGCAGACTGCACGATCCGCACGATTACAAAAATGTATAACATAATGTCTGAAAGGAGAATTTCTCTTACATGAATGACAAAACTGATTTTACACAGGGAAGCATTCTCAAAAAACTATCGCTGTTTATGCTTCCGATCTTAGGTGCCCTTGTCCTGCAGGCAGCCTACGGCGCTGTTGACCTTCTGGTTGTCGGACGCTTCGGTTCTACAGCAGGACTTTCCGGTGTTTCCACAGGCAGTCAGATACTGAATCTTGTGACCTTTGTAGTCATACAGCTTGCCATGGGTATTACTGTACTGATTGCCCGTTACCTTGGTGAAAAAAAGCAGAAACAGATCGGAGCTGTACTCGGCGGCGGTGCCATCGTCTTTACCATACTTGCCCTCGTCCTGCTCGTGATACTGGTATGCTTTGCGCGTCCGATCTCGATTCTGATGCAGGCACCGCCAGAAGCACTGACAGCCACAACAGGTTATGTCCGGATCTGCGGTTTTGGTATTCTCTTCATTGTTGCCTATAACTTACTTGCTGCCATTTTCAGGGGACTGGGGGACAGCCGCTCTCCTCTGCTCTTTGTACTGGTTGCCTGTATCGTTAATATTATCGGTGATCTGATCTTTGTTGCCGGGCTCCACATGGATGCATCGGGTGCTGCCCTCGCCACTGTTCTGGCACAGGCTGTCAGCGTTGTATTTGCACTCTGCATTCTGGCGAAAAAAAAGCTGCCCTTCACGATCACAAAGGCAGATTTCAGATTAAACACACAATGCCGCAAGTTTTTAAGCATCGGGCTTCCACTGGCACTGCAGGAATGTCTGACCCAGATTTCCTTTCTGGCACTCTGTGCCTTCGTCAACCGTCTGGGGCTGACCGCTTCCTCCGGTTACGGTGTTGCCTGCAAGATCGTCAGCTTTGCCATGCTGATCCCTAGTGCCCTCATGCAGTCCATGGCTTCCTTTGTCGCACAAAATGTTGGTGCAGGCAATTCAAAGCGATCCCGCCAGTCCATGCTGACCGGAATTAGGATCGGGCTTGTCTTCGGCTGCTTTGTATTTGCACTTGTTCTGCTGAAGGGCGACCTGCTGACCGGTATTTTTTCTACCGATGCAGAGGTTGTCCAGAATGGCTTTGCTTATCTGAAAGGCTTCGCCCCCGAAACGATCCTGACCGCTGTTTTGTTCAGCATGATCGGCTATTTCAACGGCAATAACCAGACGCTCTGGGTTATGATCCAGGGGCTCACGCAGACACTGCTTGTCAGATTGCCTCTGGCTTACTTTATGAGTATCCAGCCAGATGCCAGCCTGACAAAGATCGGTCTTGCCGCCCCTGTTTCCACGGCAGTGGGCATTATGCTGAATGTACTCTTTTTCATCTATTTTCAGCGGAAGCTGGTAAAAGCATCCGCCCAAAAGGTCTAATCCCTTATCAGAGACAGAGACGAAAACCGGGCATGTATCTTCCACATGCCCGGTTCCTATTTTCCTATATTTTGTTACTACGCGGCAACTTATTTGTTGTCCATGAAGTTCATGTCCAGACCACGGTTCTTGTCAGCCTGTGGATCTTTACCAAATTCATAATCCTTGCCCGGCAGGATCGCATTTAATAAAACGCCTGCGATAGCTGCGATTGCAAGTGCTGTTAATGTGATGGATGTACCACCGATCGTGAATGTCAGACCGTTTGAGAAACCAAGACCGCAGACAAGGATAACTGCTGCAATGATCAGGTTTCTTGATTTAGTCAGATCTACATGGTTTTCTACTACGTTTCTTACACCGATTGCAGAAATCATACCATACAGCATGAAGCTGACACCACCGATGATAGCGGAAGGTAATGTACTGATCAGATCAGCTACCTTCGGGAAGAAGCTCAGGATAACTGCAAAAACAGCAGCCAGACGGATAACACGCGGATCGTATACTTTACTCAGTTCCAGTACACCGGTGTTTTCGCCGTATGTTGTATTGGCAGGTCCACCGAACAGAGCAGATAAACTTGTTGCAAGACCGTCACCGATCAGTGTACGGTGAAGTCCCGGATCTTCAATAAAGTTAGAACCAACTGTTGCGGAAATGGCAGACATGTCACCGATATGCTCCATCATTGTTGCGATCGCGATCGGTGCCATAACAAGAATGGCTGTCAGGTCAAACTTGCAAAGCTGGAAAGGCGGCAGACCGACTACCGCATCTGTTGCTGCCTGAGAGAAATTCAGGATGGCGGAACCATCTGCATTTGTCATACCTGCAAAGTGCATGATCAGCGCTGCGATATAAGAGATCACAACACCCATCAGGATCGGAATGATCTTGAACATACCCTTGCCCCAGATATTGAAGATAACGATAACGCCAAGAGCGATCAATGCCAGCAACCAGTTTGTGGAAGCGTTGGATACTGCTGACGGTGCAAGACTCAGACCGATACAGATAATGATCGGACCTGTTACTGCAGGCGGCAGGAAACGCATAACCTTCTTAACGCCGACAAGCTTGATGATCAGCGCCAGAACCAGATATAACAGACCTGCCACTACGATACCGCCACAGGCATATGGAAGTTTTTCTCCCATTGTCATATCCGCAAAAATACCGGTATCCAGATTCGCTACTGTAGCAAAACCACCAAGGAATGCAAATGACGAACCAAGGAATGCCGGTACTTTAAATTTCGAACAAAGATGGAAGAACAGTGTACCAACGCCGGCAAAAAACAAAGTCACCTGAACGGATAACCCTTCTCCTTCAAAATAAGTGTTCACTAAGATCGGAACTAAAATAGTTGCGCCAAACATGGCAAACATGTGCTGCAGACCAAGTAGCAGCATTTTGGGAACACCGAGCTCCCTCGCATCACGAATGCAGGTTTTTTCTTCCGTATTCATAATACACATCCTCCTTCATAAGATAAATTTCTGTTACCGCTAACCATTCTAACATAGACACTTCGATTTTGCACTCTTTTTTTGCTTGTCTTTTTCCCCGCTCACAGGTAAACTGAAAAGGAATACATGTCAATGAATATCCTGTTTCCCGCCAGATTTGTACCTATATCCGGATCTGCGCAGGAAGAAAGAAGAGGCAAATGAAAGAAACACTATACACCATACCATTAACCGATGCATTTCATGCAAATGACGAGTGTCCGCTCTGTTTTGTGGAACGGGAAGTAGAACAGGATCTTTTAGATCTGGTGCTCGGCTCCAGCTCCTCCTATATGGAAAGTGATATGCGCGAAATGACAGACAAGGCGGGCTTCTGCCGTGCCCATTTCAAAAAAATGTTTGACTACGGTAACTCTCTCGGAAATGCCTGGATTCTGAAAACACACTATATCCAGATGCAGAAAGAGCTGGAAGGTCAGATCAAGATGTTTGCACCGGGCAAAGCTTCCTTTATGAACCGTCTGAAAAAGGCAGACACCACAGATAACGCCATTTATAACTGGGTACAGGAAAAAGAAAAATCCTGCTATATCTGTACAAACTTTGAGAAAACTTATGAACGATATCTGGATACCTTCTTCTTTATGTATAAGAAGGACGGCGAAATGAAAAAGATGATTGAAGGCAGCAAAGGCTTCTGCCTGCATCACTTTGGTGATATCTGCAGACGCGCGGAAACAGAGCTGAATGACAAGCAGAAGGCTGAATTCTATCCGCTGATCCTGAATCAGATGCTGGACAATCTGAAACGTGTCGGCGAAGATGTTGCATGGCTTGTTGAAAAATATGATTACCGGAACAAAGATGCTGACTGGAAAAATTCCAGAGACGCCGTACAGCGTGGCATGCAGAAGCTGCGTGGCGGTTACCCGGCTGATCCGGTTTATCAGCAGTCCAAATAAGCCGAAGCTACCAGCACATATTTTCTTCTAACAGCTGCAGGTAACTTTCCACTTCCGTAAAATACGATTCCGCATCGATACTGTCGTTGCGGAATTGTTCATTTAATACCCCATCCGCTACAAACAGACACATTTTCAGAACGGCAGATGCATCAATTCCTGTCTTAAAGCAGCTCAGATCCGCCTTTTGGTAAATACCGGAAAGCATTGTGGAATACTGATCCATACTGTCTGCGATCAGTGTCAGGATTTCTTTTTCTTCCCGAAATGCCAGCGTCACAAACAGATTCATGTACGGATAATTGCGGATGATATCGCGCTTTGCTTCTTCTACCTTGCGCTGCAGGGAAAAGAAATCAATGGAAAACAGCGGTACGGTACGGGAATATTCCATACTGATATATTTCACGCTGTACATATAGACAAATTCATATAGCCCCTGCTTACTTCCAAAATAATGGAATAACAATCCCTTGGAAATGCCGGCTGCTTTCACGATCTCATCGGTACTTGCCTTTTTGTAGCCATTTTTCGCAAAGATCTGCAGTGCTGCATTGATAAAACGATCCTGTTTTTCCTTTGGAAGTTCAAAAAAACGATTGTTCATTGTAGTTCCTCTTTTTCCGTATCATTGACTCCGGCGGTCACTTTATCCTACCACAGAACAGATACTCTTGCAATTCCATAAACTTCTTATAAACTGTACACAAACTCCTTGTGTTCCAGGCAAAATTATTTTAAAATAAAGAAAACAGATTCCATAGAAAGGGGTTTACAATATGGCTAAAAAATTTGGTAAATTTCTGATGTTCAGCGCTGCTGTCGCTGCTGCGGCAGGTGCTTATTACTATTTCAAAAAATCTGATGAAGACAGATTTGACGATGACGATTTTGATAACGATTTTGATTTTGATGAAGAGGAAAAAGATCTCTCCGGCGGCAAGGAACGCAGCTATGTACCGCTTCGTTTCTCTACTGTGAAGTCTGAGGAAGAACAGGCTGCAGAAGAAGCCAAAGAAGAGACTCCTGCAGAACCTGCTGAAACAGAAGATCCTGTTGTTTCCGGGCAAGAAGAGAAACCGGCAGTAGAAGAAGTAAAGGAAGCGGTCTCTCCGGCTGCTGAAGGTAAAGAAGAAACTCCGGCTCCGGAACCGAAGGAAGAAAAAAAAGAAGAATCAGCCGAAACTGAACAGGCTGACGATGAACCTTTCGATGAAGAAGATGAAGAACCGATCGACAATGTAGAATCCTCAACCGAGACGATCGAAGAATTCTTTGATGAAGAGGAAGACAACAAATAAGATATGCAGCTAAAACAAGCCCGAGGCAAAACGCTTCGGGCTTTTTCTTTGTATACAGCTTTAAAATATACCAAACAATTTCGGGAGCTGTGTAAACGTCAGCTTACCAATATCAAGTATCTCTCCCTGCAGCGGCTGCAACTGCCCCTGCTCCAGATAAGAAAGCTCCAGACTCAGACTGCCATCGGATCCGATCCTGATCTGTTCCAGATCAAGCCGCGGTATTCCTTCCTGATCTTCTGCCAGCGTAAGCAGTGGCTCACCATCTGCTTCAACGCCGATCGCCGCAAGCTGCAGTCCTTTTTGGTAAAACCGGAAAGTGATCTCCTCCTGTTCCCCAAGCCATTCATTCTCCGAAAGTACCGGAAGCAATACACCATCCTTTTCACAGATGCGGGCATAGCCTTCGTAAATATCCAAAAAATCTGTCACAGGAAGCACGATCTCCGTACAACTGCAAGTTTCATATGTTCCGTTTATGTATGCATGCTTTTGCTTACCTTCTGTCAGTGAAAGCCCCTGCATCACTTCTTTACTATAGGAAACCAGTTCTTTCTGCCGTTCTTTTCCCAGCGCACCTGCGCCTTTCCCTGCAGAGCTTCCATTTTCTGTTCCTTCGATCACTGACAGCCAGAAATCGATCTGCGTCTCCGCTTCCTTACCCAGAAGCTTTTGCAGTGCCTGTTGGTTATCCGCATCCCGATACACATATTTGTAGAGAACCTCCCTGTTGGCCGTCGGCTGGAATAATACCGTTCCATCGGAAAACTGCGCGGTAAATTCCATATTTTTCTTGCCAAGCAGTGGCAGAGAGATCCGGTATCTTCCATCCAGCTGCGCAAGCTGCCCTTGTTCCCGTCTTTCCCAAAATTCACCAAGCAAGCCTTTTTCTCTGAGAGCCTGCTGCATTGTGACCAGAAATCTTGTTTCCGGTTTTTGCAAGATCCATACAGCAACTGCAGCAGCAATAAGCAAAAACACACCCACCGCCGCTGCACATGCCCCAAGCACTTTTTTCTTCATATTATTTCACCTGATTTACCGGGTTGACCGCTGCGTTTTTGAAATCCATTGCATTCTGCAATGTTGTCCGGCTGATCGCCGCAAGTGCCTCCTCTGTCAGGAAGCCCTGGTGGGAAGTTACGATCACGTTAGGGAAGGACAACAATCTTGCTGTTGTGGAGTGCTCTAAGAAATCATCCTCCCTGTTTTCAAACACATTATTGGTTTCTTCCTCGTACACGTCCAGTCCCACACCAAAGAATTTCCGGCTTCGGATGCCTGCGATCAGATCATCCGTCTTGATCAGCGCACCACGTGATGTATTCACAAGGATCACTTCATCCTTCATTTTCCGGATCGTATCCTGATTGATCAGATGATAGTTTTCCTCCGTCAGCGGGCAATGCAGGGAGATCAGGTCACTGTTTGCAAGTAAGGTGTCAAAATCCACATATTCCACAAAATCCAGATCCGGGTTCTGATAAATATCATAGGCGATCACCTTCATGCCAAATCCGTGACAGATCCTGCACATGGCTGCGCCGATCTTGCCGGTTCCGACAATACCTGCTGTTTTTCCATAGAAGTTAACACCGGTTAATCCTACCAGGCTGAAGTTGTTCTCCCGCACCTTGATATACCCCTTATGGATATGCCGATTCACCGCCAGTGCCAGTGCCATGGCATGCTCTGCTACTGCCTCCGGAGAATAGCCCGGTACACGAAGTACGGTAATGCCGTTGGCATCCGCAGCAGCAATATCTACATTATTAAAGCCCGCACACCGCATCAGTACAAGCTTTACCCCACGCTGTCCCAGTATCTGCAGCACCTTCTCACTGACATCCGAGCTGACAAAAGCACAGACTGCATCATATCCCTTTGCCAGTCTTGCCGTCTGCACAGACAGATCGGCTTCCAGATAATCTATTTCCGTCTCCGGAAAATCTGTTACTACTTTTTCAAAAGAATCTCTGTCATATTTTTTTGTATCATAAAATAAAATCTTCATTCCGGACCTCCTGACTACGCCCTAGCTCTATTGTTTAGTATGTCTGTTTTCCAGGATCTCTATTCGCTCAGCTTTGGCTGTGGATCGTTTTTGTATAATTGAAAAATACCTGATTGCCAATGATCTGATACTCATTTTTTTTATATACCGAGAAGAAATCTGAATAATTTCTTGCATAACTGAGTGCCCAAAAGTTGCACCAGGTAAACTCACTTCGCGGAAATTCCTTTACACTGTCCTGTGCTGCCTTATAATCTTTCAGCAGCAGCTTTGCAGTATTTCTGCACTCTGTACTGATCCTTGTCTGATCCTTCAGAAGTGCTGTCAGAACGCCGGTTCTTGCCGGTTCAAACTGATACTGCGCATAGACAACTTCCTTTACGGTCGACGGGTAACTTCTGCTCGCCATACGGTTTAAGATCGTATAGCCCACAGCTAACTGCCCCTTATAGACACGGATCGTTTCCTGATCCAGCGTTGCGGAAAGTGCTGTCTGTCTCTCGCCGCCTGCTTCCGCATACAAAATTGCTGCAAGTAATATTTCATCACTGACCTGCGGGTCTGTCCGATACTGCACCTGCATCTTTCTGCCATTTACCATACAATAGGAGGCTGTAATCTGATATGCCCCGTTTTCATCAAAGCGCGCATAGATCTTACCGACTTTTTTCGTTGTGTTCCTGTATGCCTTGCCATTCGACGCAAAATAATATTTCACACCATTGACTGTTTTCCAGCCTTTCTGCATCACACACGATGTATTAAAATAATACAGGTTCTTCTTGATCGTCTTCAGTCCCCTGACCGCTTTTCCGTTCGCGCCAAAGTAGTATTTCTTTCCTTTTACGGTCTTAAACACCTTCTTCTGCATCACGCCGGTTATTTTGCTGAAATAATATTTGCTGCCATCGATCGTTTTCAGCCCTTTTTGCTTTTTCCCGTTTTTATAATAGTACGTTTTGCCCTTCTTTTTCACAAAGCCTGTTGTTTCCTTTGTCTGCGCTGCCTGTACCCGCGTCTCCGTAACTGCCGCCGCACTGATACAAAACAGTAATGCCAACATTAAAATACAGATCCATTTTCTTTTGTTTTTCCGCATACAGCCTCCATTTTCTGTTTTCTTACTCTTTCCATACCGGATACGTCCGACGGTCTGCACTCCCACAATCCTGCCCAAGGTCTTTCAACCACTTATGAGCAAGCTCATGTGGTTTTAGACCTTTTGCCCCTGGCATCCTATTATATATTCCATCTGTCTTTCTTTTGTCCGCATTCCCATTTTTTCATAAAATTTTTCTGCTGATGTATTTCCTGTCCATACATGTAATGTCACTTCATAGCACCCCAGTTGTTTAGCTTCATTTTTTACATATTCAAACAGGCTTTCCCCAATATGCCGGCCTCGTGCCTCCTGGTCGACACATAGGTCATCAATAAATAAAGTCTTAAACGGTACCATATTGTTTGAAAAAGGCTGCTCCTGTAATTGACAAAATGCATATCCCATACAAACATCATCCTCATCTGCTGCGACATAGATTGGCTTTTCCGCATTTTTCAAAAGCTCTGTCAATTCGTCTGCCGTATATTTTGTCGTTCCGGGAATAAAGATATCAGGTCTGATATCTGCATGAATTTGCAGCACCTGCTCTAACAATTCCAAAATTCTCGGAATATCTTTTTCTTCTGCTTTTCTGATAATCATATTCGCTCTCCGATCAGTCAAATCTGCTGTATTTCTATATATTTCTTATTTCTATATATTGCCTGCTGTAAAGCAGATTGCCGATTATCCCTTCCATATTGGAAAACGGTTCTTATCGTATGTTCAAAAACTCTCTGTCAGTTTTTGGGAATCTGTCCATCCACATACAAAATATGGTTTACCAACCATTCTGTAAGATATTTTAAAATTTCCATGATCTGTTCATCCTGATCTTCTGCATCATCATTATGGTGTTCCATAAATTCATCAAGCTTCTGTATAAATTCCTGATGCTGGATTTTCTGTGTGAATAACTTCTTATAATTGATAGATTCCATATACTGTTCTTCATCAGAAAAATGCTTCACGGTATAATTCCGAAGATTCTCTAATATTATATCAATTTTGTCATACTTATCAGGTGTAAACTCATCATGAAGCAGCTCATATGCCTCGTCCGCATACTCAAACAGCTGCTTATGTTCCTCATCAATCATATCTATACCAATATAGTATTCCGGTTTCATTTCATACATAAAATATCCCTGCTTTCCTTATTTATTCTGCTTTTAAACATTACTCTGTTCCGGCAAGTCCGATATTATGCCGTTTTTTTCTTTCTGTCAAGAGAGCCCGTTAATGATTCGCCTACCCGGCTAACCCCTGTGTAATAACAGCTCATAGGTCACACCATACTTCTGTGCGATCTGACTCGCATATGACTTTCCTTCCGGTGGTGCCACTTCAATCTGATAGGAATGCTTTGCATCTTTTGCATGTACGATCAGGGAAAACGCTCTTCCCTCTGCCTGCCCCTGTTCTTCATTGATCCGGGCAATATCAAATGCCAGCTTATGCATATGCGTATTATAAATAGTCCGCATCCCCTTACATAAAATTGCCCTGATGCAATCCTTTGCAATATAGTACCCTTCCTCAAATGAGGTGGTTGAAAAGGATTCATTCAGCAGCAGTAAGCTTCTGCTATCTGCATTTTCATAGATTTCCTTAAATCGTTTACATTCTTCGCCCAGACGTCCCAGATCCAGTGTTTTATCCTCATCTGCCGGAAAATGGGTATAAATACAATCCGCCGGAGAAAAAGTAAATCCGCTGCCCGGTATATAAATACCGCCCTGTGCCAGTACAAACAGTTGTCCGATTGCCTGCGTGATCGTTGTTTTACCACCGCGGTTGGCGCCCGTCAGCACATAAACTCTGTGGAGCTTATCAAAATCCAGATCATTTGTTACGATATTACCGGATTCTTCCGTTTCAAAAACCGCAAGCTTCAGATTATAAATGCCCCTTGCCCGCATTTCATATCTGTCTGCCTCTTGATCAGATGCCTGAGAGACTACTGCCTTTGCAAAGGAAAAGCCTTTATCCTGCAGCTTTTTCATATATTCCGCCCACCGGATATAGTACATCATCTCCGGGATCAGATCGGTCATATCGGTGATCGTAACAGAAACATATTTATTCAATACTTCCTTTGCTCTTTTGACCATATGGGAAACCATATGATTTACAATGCGGTCCGTATATCGCGTTACATCTTTTGCCTGATCGCCTTCCGGAATACCGACAATTCCAACCATGGCATCTGCTACCGTCGCCCCTGCTCCCATTGCTTTTTGCAGCGGTGTATGCAGCGCACCTTCCGCATTGACATCAAACGGCTGAAATTTAAAATCCTTCTTCCATGCTGTATCCGCATTGATCCGATCCTTCGCCGCAATATGCTCATAGAAATTACCGAGAATGCCCGCTTTCGTAAAATACTTGCTGTTAATCGAAACAAGTCCGATCCCATCCGCTTCAAACCGGTCATTCAGATTGATCCCTACCGTGATACTTTTCAGCTGTGAGGTATCCAGCTTCAGTCCTGCAATATCCTGTTTCAGCTCTGCAAACCCATTATCTGCATAGATTTCTTCCACATATTCCCGCAGTCCCAGAAATCCCGCCGAGTGGAGCTGCGGATCCGCCAGACAAGTATGCAGTGCATCCACACATTTGATATAATCGTTGATCTCATCCAGCCTGTGCAGCAGATCCCAGATGCTGGCACTGTCATCGTATTCCCTTTTAAAACCACCATAATCCTTCAGGAAGCTGATACGCCCAAGTATTTCCATCATATCGTCCCGCATCTTTTTATTCTGTAGCACATCTTCAAAAATATCACAGCGGTACTGCGTCACCACAGGGTCTGCATACATCCGTGCCATAACATTTAAGATATAATTCTGCTCTGCCTCTTTGGCTGACAGTTTTTTACAGATCTGATCCAATCCCAGATCATGCATGGTTGTCTGACTCAGTGTTTTATATTCCGCCTGCTCTGCCGAATATAGCAGGCTGTATTTCCTATGGCTCATAGACACCCTCCGTTCTCATCCTTATAATGATAATTTTTCCAGATCATCCGGCACATACAGATTGCCATGATAATACCGCTTTCCTTCCTCTGTATACAGTTCTTTTCTTTTTGCAAGATTTCTGTCTTCTGTGTGATAGAGAAGCAGACTTTTGACATGGAGCTGCTCCGCCAGCTCACAGGCATCTTTCACCGTGGAATGATGCTTCTCATACGGATGGAAGATATCCGCATGTCCATAGATGACAGCTTCTCCGTCATATGCCCCCTGTCTCATATGCTGGCAGATCATGCGGATCATCCAGATAATTCCCATGATGTGATCGATATGCTTATGTGAAATATCTGAATCAATAAAACCATTCTGTGCCATGTCATCAAGGATATCACATGTTTTTTCAGTCACTCCTATAGAATCTGCATCCTATCATAATATATTTATATCAATTCACCTTAATAGTTTTCTTCATGTACTTCAAAATAGCTCTGTGGATGATTACATAC
>ULUB01045576.1_pt1 | contig 76237 bp, 72 predicted proteins | sample 1958111 | NCBI WGS metagenome assembly ULUB01 (sample SAMEA4835749, study PRJEB28245) | human gut metagenome | biome: gut microbiome; material: fecal sample | place: Denmark | collected 2008
TTAACCGTGGGGTTGTAGGTTCGAGCCCTACTCGGGGAGTTAATAAATTAGAAGTTCTCAGATGAGTGTCTGAGGACTTTTTTTGATAGTTTAAAAAAATGCAAGTCCTGTTTTTGAGACAGGTAATGTTGTAAAAAATATCAATGAAACGGCTGATTGAAAGGAAAGGTAAATTATGGGAGAAAGATTAAGAGAAGCAGTTTATGGGCTGGCTATTGGAGATGCAGTAGGCGTACCATATGAATTTAAGCAGAGAGGCAGTTTTCGATGTGCCGGGATGATTGGTTACGGCACACACCATCAGCCTGCAGGTACATGGTCTGACGATACCAGTATGACACTGGCAACTTGTGCCAGCATTAAGAATATGGGAAAAATAGACTGCGAAGATATTCGCCGGCAATTTGAAGCGTGGTTTTATGAGAAAAAGTATACACCGTTTGGTGAAGTTTTTGACTGTGGAATTACTTGCAGCCAAGCAATTAGAAATAAAAAGGGAAAAGAAGATGAAAGGTCAAACGGCAACGGTTCTTTGATGCGCATCCTTCCCCTGGCATTTGTTCCCAATATAACCGATGAACAAATCGCGGAAGTGTCGGCTATTACGCATGCACATAAGATTTCAAAGGAATCATGTATTATTTATGTAAGAATTGCGCAGGAGATGCTTGCAGGCGTGTCTCCTCTGGAAGCCATAGAAAAGTATGTGTCGGAAAAATCAATTCTGCATCGTCTACGATACATCGATCGGCTTGAAGAAAAGGAAATCCGTTCGAGTGGTTATGTCGTTGATTCATTTGAGGCGGCGATGTGGTCGCTCCTAACCACAAATTCTTACAAAGAATGTATCAAAAAAGCAGTTGATCTCGGTGATGACACGGATACCGTCGCAGCTATTGCAGGTGGCTTGGCGGGAATCCTGTACGGGATAGAAAATATTCCAAAAGAATGGCTGGATAAACTGCAAAGTAAGGAAAACATTGACAAGTGTTTATGGTAGACAGGGGGCGTATATGGAGTGGGGATTTTAAAATTGTGGATTATAAAATAAGATTGTCAAAAAGGGTAAAAGATGGTAAAATATTATACACTATCAACAGAAATTATTCATAATAAGCAATTTTAAAGTGATTATTATGAAAGTATAATGCTTAAAAGAGAAAAATAAATCCATTCGCGGTCCAAAGCTGGTCCACGAACAGATTTATTTAGTACATTATATCCAATATCAGAAAAAAAGTCAACAAAAATCAGAGGGGACTGGAATGTGGAGAACGGCATCGGGCATGGCTGAAGGCTTGAAAGTAGTGCAAAACAACATACGCATTTATACAAAAAATTACAAATTAACAGAAAGCAGGTGACCTTATGAACATAATATGTTTTCACAATCCTAACGAGGAAAATGGATATTTGAGCAATTGGTATCTTTCAGATTTTTCTGTGGATGGCATCGAATTTACATCAATGGAGCAGTTTATGATGTATCGTAAAGCTATTTGTTTTGGGAACGAGGCGATTGCAAAAGAAATTCTTGCGTCTAAGGATGTTGCGTATATTAAGAAATTAGGACGTTTGGTAGCCAATTATAATGAAAATATCTGGAATGGATTGAGGCAGCTTATTGTATATGAAGGCTTACGGGCAAAATTTACTCAAAATTATTTTTTGAAGCAGAAATTGATGGATACGCAAGATGCAATGCTTGCAGAATGTGCGGTAAAGGATCGCGTCTGGGGGATTGGTTTATCTGTGAATGATCCGATGCGATTTGACATTAATGCATGGAAAGGAAAGAATCTGCTGGGCTATTCATTAATGATGGTACGGGATAATTTATAGAGTTTTCTTCTGACCTAATATGGCATTATTTCAACAAAACGCTCATTTTCACGTATGAACGACCATTTTTACGTACAAACGACACTTGTTTCATTCTTGTTTGTGTGTTAGCATTTTTATATAGAGATAACGGAGAAAGTTTATCACACTACAAACAGGAGGGGAAATAGGATGCATACAATGTTAAAAAACACGTTGCAAATTTCACAATTAGCAACACAATACGATGAAGCAGCCAAAAAACAGAAGATGAAATTTGTGAGATTTTAAAACTAACTAAAAGATAATTTTTCCAAGTCAGAGCCTACCACTCTGGCTTGTTTTCTGCCCATTTTCCGACACTTCCCTCAAAAATCACAAAAAAATTAAAATTTTTTCAAAAAACTTATTGACAAATAGTGATCAATAGTGTACTATAAAGATAACAGTTATCATTATTAAAAAGAAACGAGGTGAGGATTTGGCTGGGGTGAAGTATAGTAAGCAGCGTGAGATGATCATGGAGTATTTAAAATCTACGACAGCTCATCCGACAGCGGAGACGGTTTACATGAATGTTCGAAGCGCAAATCCAAAACTCAGTTTGGGAACTGTTTATCGAAATCTCAAACTTTTGTCGGAGGCGGGAGAGATTCAGAGACTTTCCTGTGGAGACGGCATTGACCGGTTCGATGCCACAGTTGCACCACATTGTCACTTTTTGTGCGATCGATGTGGAAGCGTGCAGGATGTGGATATGCCGCCGCTCGATGAGTTGGAGAAAAAAGCAGCTGAAAAACTAGATGGAGAAATCCATGGACACCAGGTATATTTTTACGGATTATGTGAAAAATGCCTAAGAGAAGCAAAAAACTTAGGATGATGGTTTCACGATTGCCATCATTGCTAAAAAATAAAATTTATCAAAGAAAAGGAGAAATTATTATGGCAAAATATGTATGTTCCGTATGCGGTTATGTTCACGAAGGAGATCAGCCACCAGAAAAATGTCCACAGTGTGGTGTAGGTCCTGAAAAATTCAACAAAATGGAAGAAGGCGAAAAAGTCTGGGCTGCTGAGCATGTAGTTGGTGTAGCAAAAGGCGTTAGCGAGGATATTGTTGCAGACCTTCGTGCAAACTTCGAAGGAGAATGTTCTGAAGTGGGTATGTACCTTGCGATGGCACGTGTGGCTCACCGTGAAGGATATCCGGAAATCGGACTTTACTGGGAAAAAGCAGCTTATGAAGAGGCAGAGCATGCGGCAAAATTTGCAGAACTGCTTGGTGAAGTAGTGACAGATTCTACAAAGAAAAACCTGCAGATGCGTGTAGATGCCGAGCATGGTGCAACAGCCGGAAAAATGGATCTTGCAAAACGTGCGAAAGCAGCAAATCTGGATGCGATCCATGATACTGTTCATGAGATGGCTCGTGATGAGGCAAGACACGGAAAAGCATTTGAAGGACTTTTGAAGAGATACTTCGGAGAATAATAAAATCAGAATGCAGACTCCCCGGGAAAATTCCGGGGAGTTTTTCTGTCTTGAGATGGATTCAAAGTTGACGCAGGACAAACAGCCATGCTATAATTGAAACATTGACGGAGGTGACGGATATGGGGGACAGCAAGCAAAATAGACGCCTTACGATGGCGCGTTTTGAAAAAGATATGACGCAGAAAGATTTGGCAGAGCGAGTGGGAATTTCCCGACAGACGATGAATGCCATTGAACGCGGCGAGACCAATCCGAGTCTGAAATTGTGCCTCGAGATATGCTGGGTGCTTGGGAAGAGTTTAGATCAATTATTTTGGGAAGAAAAGCCGGGAGAATAAAAACATGCTGAAAATAAAAGAAATTTCCTTGGCAGATGACGAGGAGTTAAAACAATGGATCGATACACCGGGGCAGGAGATTACGGAGGCTCTTGCTGTGGCGGCAGATCGAGTGAGGAGAGAACACTATGGGGACGAAGTGTACGTTCGCGGCTTGATAGAATTTACCAATTATTGTAAAAACAACTGCTATTACTGCGGGATTCGAAGAGACAATTCGAATGCGGACCGATACCGTCTGACAAAAGAGGAAATTCTTTCGTGCTGTGAAGAAGGGTATCGTCTTGGCTTTCGTACCTTTGTGCTGCAGGGAGGCGAGGATCCGTATTTTACCGATGACCGGGTGTGTGACATTGTGAGCGAGATTCATCGGCGTTTTGCGGATTGTGCGATCACGCTTTCCATCGGAGAAAAAACAAGAGAAAGTTATCGGGCCTATTATGATGCCGGGGCAGAACGTTATCTGCTGCGCCATGAGACGGCGACGGAAGTGCATTATGGAAAACTGCATCCGGCAGAGATGAGCTTGGCAAATCGAAAAAAATGCCTGTTTGATCTGAAGGAGATCGGATATCAGGTGGGGGCCGGATTTATGGTAGATTCGCCATTTCAAACGACGGAAAATCTGGTGGCTGACCTTCGCTTTCTGCAGGAATTGCAGCCGGATATGATTGGAATCGGACCGTATATCACGCACGGCGAGACGCCGTTTGCACAGTACCCGAGTGGAAGTTTGGAAAAGACATTGCGGATGGTGTCCATTTTGCGGCTGTTGTTTCCTTATGCACTGATCCCTTCGACGACGGCGCTGGGAACGATTCATCCGGAAGGCAGAGAATTGGGATTAAAGGCAGGTGGAAATGTTGTCATGCCGAATCTCTCACCGGTTTCGGTAAGAAAAAAATACGATCTGTATGAAAATAAAATCTGTACCGGAGAAGAAGCGGCGCAGTGCCGTGGATGTTTGGAACAGCGGGTTGCGCGGGCGGGATACCGCATCGTGACAGACCGCGGTGATGTAAGAAGATAAAATAAGAGGGGAACGGTCTTTCGTGGCTGTTCCCCTTAATGTTTTTACTATTGTTTAATATCATCTAAGATGAAATCATAACGTGCTTTCAAAAAGTTCTTCATTTCCTTGACATTCGATGCAAATTGATTGCGATGCCAATTGTCGTTGAGGCCAAAATATCTTGTGTAGAAATCCTGCATCAGCGGCTGATACAATGCGGTCAGATTATCCAATTTCTGACAGCGGGTCTCGTGATCAAAATTCGTCGAGCCAATCTCTTTGATCGTGACAAGGAATTTATTGTAAAATGTTTTATTTTGAATAACAGCTGCAAAAAGCGGATCCATATTTTTGGCATTTGTAAAGGATTTCGTTTTGGCATATTCTGAGCCGTTACTATACAATCCCATTGAAAACTCGGTGTCGTAAATCATATAGCGCCATTTTCCGTCAGCATATGGATTTCCTTCATCGACGGTGCGGGCACGCCATACAATGTAATTTTTACGGCTATTGTGACCGGAAGTGATGAGCCAGTCATTATTACCAATGTAAATTTCTGTCGCATAATAATCAGCGAAACTGTCGATATCCATAATTTTGCAAAATTCTTCGTAAACGGCATCATCCGTAAAATCCTTGTTTGCATAGCCCATCAGTTCTTCGTAGAGAGCATTGTCGTCTTTAGTTCCTTCGTCGAGTTCATCTTCTTTAAACACGACAACATTATCTTTATCCACACCGTAATTTTCTTCGAAATTATTGTCACCGTAACGTTCCGTCAGGTTGTAAAGCCCCCAATATTCTCCGTTCAGGAAGAGAACACATGGGCGGGCGGCCTGTGTGCCGTAAGCACGGTCGGTAATACAGCTTTGGATAAATACATCGCGGATCTTTGTAAGTTCCGTATCATTTCCGCCGTTGCGAAGCATAAAGCCTTTGTATTTTTTGATCTGTTTTCCGTCTTTGTCAACATCGCCCGGAATCAAAGCATATTTCAGATTTTTCTGTCCATATTCTTCACGCATGTAAAATTTAAAACTCTTTTGTCCGTACATACGGCTTGCACCGCCGTGGAGACGGACACCCATTGGAGCCGAAAATTCGACATTTCCGGTAGAAGGATCAATGTAATCCATCGTTGCCTGACGTTCCCAGCCTTTTCCGGACTGCGTATAATTTCCTTCGTAATTCCAGTAAGCTTTGCTCTGAATGATCTGTTTGGCTTCTGCCGTCTTGCGCCATTCGTCATAATAGGCACCAAGAGCAAGAATGCCGGTGTTGTAGTCAAGCAGATCGTTTGGATCCATGACAAGCGAAGCGACGGTAGCGCCTTTGTATTTGTTTGCCATATCATTTCCGACAAAATAACTGTTTGTGATGACCGAGCTTGATGTGCCGTCCGGTGCAATCGCAGCGGCGCGGATAATGGTACATTTGTCCACTTCGCTATCTTCCGGGACATAATCGTAACCGCTTCCGGCAATGTCCATTTTCTTTATGTTTTCTTCGGAACACAATACATTCTTTTCGCCATTGCGGCAGGAAATCTGTATGCTTCCGGTATATTTTGCGGAATTCACTGTCGGTATGCTGCCGTCGGTGGTGTAGTAAATTTCCGTGCCCGGCTGCGCTGCCATATAAAGTTTGAAAGCCTCGTCGTACACACCGGTTTTCTGAGAGAGCGCCGGAGCGGATGGAGCACCGCTCTCATAAGGTGCCATGGAAACAAAAGGCGTTTCCGCCGGAACCGTTGTCGTCGTAACTTCCGGAGTCGCAGACGGGGAAGCAGATGGTGCAGATGCCGTTGCAAGAGGCGAGGCTGTCGCCGGTGCGGAAGTGGCAGGAATGACGGTTGGTTTTATTTTCGAATTTTTTACGGTGACCATACAAACCAGTTTCTTTCCTGCTGTCTTTGCTGTAATCTTTGCTTTTCCCCTGCGAAGGGCCTTGACAACTCCTTTTTTGGAGACGGAAGCAATCTTCTTTTTGGAAGATTTCCAAACTACTTTCTTTTTGGTTCCCTTTACTTTCAGTTTCTTTGTCTGTCCGACTTTAAGCGATATTTTTTTTGCGCTGAGCCGGATCTTTGCTTTTGCCTGTGTATCTGCCGGTATCACAGAAGGCAGAAGAAGGCTTGCGGCCAGCACGACCACGGTGGCTTTCGCCCATTGTTGTTTTTTCATAGAAAAACCTCCAATTCATTAATAATGTTAGGCTACATCCTTCAAACCAATACCTGCCATAAGTATAACATAATACAAGAAAAAAAGATATAGCCAGTTGGGGGAAAATGTGATACAATGAACAAAGAAATAGCGGGAGAAAATTTGATGACAGAAAGGAAATGAGACGATGCAGGAAAAAGACGGAATCATGGTACGCATTAAAGATATCATCAATGGGGCGACGGATGCAGAACGTGACCGCAAGGCGAGTATGCAGGGAAAGATTGATCAGGCAGACCACGTGTTTCAATTCTTTTTGCTTTTGTTCGGACTGGGATTCTGGGTTGTTATGATTTTGAAAATGTTCTTATAGGAGAGAATGCGGATATGGAATTTGAGATTGGCAGTGTGATCAAGATGAAAAAGCCGCATCCATGTGGAGAGAATCGCTGGGAAATCCTGCGCGTAGGAATGGATTTCCGGTTGAAATGCCAGGGGTGTGGGCACCAGGTGATGGTTCCACGGAAAGTGGTAGAGAAAAATTTTAAAGGTTTCTTATAAAAAATACTTGCTTTTGGAGATAAATCATGGTAAAATAAAATTCCGTGATGTAAAAATCATAATTCCTTGTTCTTTTCAGGGATTTATTCCCATTGAGAAGAGCCAGAGACCAAAAGGAGGTGCAGGCAACTATGAATAAGTATGAATTGGCTTTAGTTGTTAGTGCAAAAGTTGATGACGAAGTAAGAAATGCCACTGTCGAAAAAGCAAAAGAGTATATCACTACTTTCGGCGGTACGATTACAAACGTCGATGAATGGGGCAAGAAAAAACTTGCTTATGAAATTCAGAAGATGAATGAAGGCTTTTATTACTTTATTCAGTTCGACTCAGAACCGGACACACCTGGTGAAATCGAGCAGAGACTTCGCATTATGGACAACGTGCTTCGATACTTATGCGTAAAACAGGAAGCATAAGAAAAGGAGGAATCCTTCCATGAATAAAGTAATTTTAATGGGTAATTTGACGAGAGACCCTGAGATTCGTTATTCTCAAGGCGAAAATTCGTTAGCAATCGCTAGATTTAGTATTGCAGTAAACCGTAGATTTAGCCGTCAGGGCGATACCGATACCGACTTCTTTAACTGTACAGCATTTGGAAAGCAGGCAGAATTCGTTGAAAAATATTTCAAACAGGGTTCACGTATGTTGCTTACCGGCCGTGTGCAGAATGATAATTATACCAACAAAAATGGAGAGCGTGTTTACAGCGTTCAGATCATGGCAGATGAGATTGAGTTTGCCGAGAGAAAGAGTACAGCAGATGCAAATGCATCCCGCGGTGCATCCAATTTTGGCGGTGGAGCTCCGGAACCGGCTATGGCTGCAGATGACGATTTCATGAACATTCCGGACGGAATTGAAGACGGTTTACCATTTAACTAAAAGGAGGTAAATCAAATGGCTTATAACAAGGGAAATGGTTCTGATTCTCCGATGAGAAGAAGAGGCCCTCGTAGAAGAAAAAAAGTATGTGCATTCTGTTCTGATAAAGAGCATGATTATATTGATTACAAAGATGTTGCAAAACTGAGAAGATACATGTCTGAGAGAGGTAAGATCCTTCCTCGTCGTATCACAGGTACATGTGCAAAACATCAGCGTGCTTTGACTGTAGCTATCAAACGTGCCCGTCACGTGAGCTTGATGCCATACACATTAGACTAATTGGAAATTTGATAAGCTCTTTGCAAGAGGAAACTTTTGCAGAGGGCTTATTTTTGTTGCGTAAAAATTGGAATTGTGCTATAATTTACGTTAGTATATTGTCGCCAAACTTCGTTTGGTGTCAGAAAAAAGAAGAAGCGCGCTGAGGCGCACGCAGGTCATCAAACTTTGTTTGGTGACAAAATAAGGAGGAAGAGTATTGAAGGGAAACCGAATACAGGGAACACTCCGCTCGTACTTGCGGTGGCCGATTTTACTGACCCCACTGCTTTTGGTGATGAATGTTCATATCTATTTTGTGGATGTAAAAGCGGGAGCGATTATGACAATTTATGTGCTTCTGTATATCATCATTGCGCTTTTGTTGTTGTATTATAAACGGGGACAGCTGTTGAAAGATATTGTGACCTATGCGATCCGTTTCAATAATACGACTAAACGGCTGGCAAATGATCTGGATATTCCGATTTTAATTGCAGATTATGCAGGAAACTGTCTGTGGCGCAATAAAAATTTTGATAAGCAGTTCTGCAATGAGGAGACATCGGGAAAATTTGTAGTAGATTCGGTGATTCCGAATCTTACGCTGGATACATATCCAAAGACCTATGAGCAGAATTCCGAGATTCATTTTCACAACGAGGACATTTTTTACAAAGCGGTTATTCAGAAGGTAAATGTGGATAAGGTTACCGGTGAGAATGGGAAAAATGCGGAAACCATGGGACTTGGAGACAATTTTTATGTGTTCTTCATTTACGATGAGACAGAGATCGTACATTATATTAAGGAAAATAATGAACAGCGCCTGGATGTCGGATTGCTTTATATTGACAATTATGACGAGTCGCTGGAACAGGTGGATGAGGTGCGTCGTGCCCTGTTATCTGCATTGATTGACCGAAAAATCAATAAATATATGATGAAGATTGATGCGATTACGAAAAAACTGGAAAAAGATAAGTACATTTTCCTTTTTAAGCACAAATATCTATCGTACCTGCAAAATGATAAATTTTCTCTTTTGGACGACATTCGAACGATTAATTCCAGAGAGGAAAGTTCGATTACGATCAGTATGGGAATCGGTACGCAGGGAGATACCTATAAAAAACGACAGGAATATTCTCATACAGCGATTGATCTGGCACTTGCCCGTGGGGGCGATCAAGTTGTCGTTAAGACGAAGGATAATCTGTTATACTATGGTGGAAAGAGCCGTCAGCAGGAGAAAAATACACGAGTAAAAGCAAGGGTAAAGGCACATGCCCTTCGCGAATCGATCGAAGTCGCAGAACAGGTTATTATTATGGGACACCGTCTGCCGGATGAAGATGCACTGGGAAGTGCTGTCGGTATTTACCGTATCGCAGATTCACTCGGAAAACGGGCACACATTGTTGTTAACAAAGTATCTGCCTCTTTGCGGCCGGTTGTCAATATGCTGTTAGAAAATGGGAATTATCCGGGAGATTTTATTATCAGCGGAGAGACGGCAAAGGAAATATTTACGGAGGGAACGCTGCTTGTTATCGTGGATGTCAATCATGCTTCCTATACGGACGAGCCGGCCCTTGTGACGATGGCTTCCAGCCTTGTAGTGCTCGATCATCACCGTCAGTCAGGAGAATCTTTCCCGAATCCGACATTGTCTTACATCGAATCCTACGCTTCTTCGGCGTGTGAGATGGTAGCGGAGATTTTGCAATATGTTGGAGATGAGGTGAAATTAAAATCGTATGAAGCCGATGTGATGTATTCGGGAATTATGATCGATACGAATAACTTCCTGAATAAACCGGGTGTTCGTACATTTGAAGCGGTCGCTTTTCTGCGCCGCTGTGGAGCAGATATCAGCCGTATCCGAAAACTGCTCCGTTGTGATATCAACGAATATAAGATCCGTGCACAGGCTGTGCAGAATACGGAAATTTTTATGGAACATTATGCCATCGCGCAGTGTGATGCCAATGGCTGTGAGTCGCCGACGATCGTAGGCGCGAAGATTGCCAATGAACTTCTTGATGTGGACAAGATCAAAGCGACATTTGTCCTTACCGAATACGAAGGCAAAGTATACGTCAGCGCGAGATCCATTGACGAACTCAATGTGCAGATTGTTATGGAACGTCTCGGTGGAGGCGGACATATTAACAGTGCCGGAACACAGCTGGAAAACTGCACTCTTGCAGAAGGGGCAGAGATCATACGCCAGACATTGCAGCAAATGCAGCAGGATGGAGATTTGATATAGAAAATGGAGGTAATACGATGAAAGTTATTTTGTTAGAAGATGTAAAATCTCTCGGAAAAAAGGGAGAAGTAGTCAATGTAAACGATGGTTACGCAAGAAACCTTTTGTTTAAGAAAAACCTCGGCATTGAGGCGACCAAACAGAACCTCAATGATTTGAAACTGCAGAAGCAGAACAACGATAAATTGGAAGCAGAGAGACTGGAAGAAGCAAAAAAACTGGCCAAAGAACTGGAGGAGAAAGAAGTTGTGCTTGCGATCAAAACCGGTTCCGACGGACGTGTATTTGGCTCTGTTTCGACAAAAGAAATTGCAGAAGCTGCGAAAGAACAGCTTGGCTATGAATTGGACAAAAAGAAGATGCATTTGAAAGATGCGATCAAGAGCATCGGAACCTTTCATGTACCGGTAAAACTTCATCCGAAAGTGACAGTAGAATTGAAAGTGGTAGTAAAGGAGAAATAATACAGCATGGAAGAACAGTTGATCAAAAAAATTCTTCCACATAGTGCAGAAGCAGAGCAGTCTGTGATCGGAGCGATGATCATGGATCAGGAGGCTATTCTGACCGCATCGGAAATTCTGACATCGGATGATTTTTATAATCCGCAGTTTCGCACTCTTTACGATGCTATGCTGGCGTTGTATCAGGAAGGAAAACCGGTGGATCTGGTTACCCTTCAGAATCGTCTTCAGGAGATGAATGTGCCGGCGGAACTTTGCAGTGTCGAATTTATCAGTAATATCATCGCTGCCGTTCCTACCTCGGCCAATGTAAAATATTATTCCGAAATTGTACGTCAGAAAGCGGTGCTGCGCCGTTTGATCCGGGTGACAGAAGGCATCGCCAATGAATGTTATCAGGACAATGAAAAACTGGAAGATATATTAGAACAGACAGAAAAACAAGTATTTGATGTCGTGCAGAACCGCGCAAGCAGCGATTTTGTGCCGATCCGCCAAGTAGCATTGGAAACTCTTGACAGTATTCAGAGCGCTGCGAAAAATGCCGGAGCGGTGACAGGAGTTTCTACCGGATTTTATGATCTGGATGCCCGCACAGCCGGATTGCAGAAATCCGATCTGATTTTGATCGCAGCACGTCCTTCTATGGGAAAAACGGCATTTGTGTTGAATATTGCAGAAAATGTGGCGATCAAAAACAACATAACGACTGTTATATTCAGCCTGGAAATGTCGCGCGTACAGCTGGCAAAACGTTTGATTTCCATGAATTCCCATGTAGATTCGCAGAAGATCCGTACGGGACAGCTGGAAGACCAGGAATGGCGGGATCTGACGGAAAGTACCGTAATCCTGGGAGAATCGGCTTTGGTGATTGATGATACTCCGGGTATCAGCATTGCAGAACTCCGTTCCAAATGCCGTAAATTGAAATTGGAGAAAAATCTCGGACTTATCATTATCGACTACTTACAGTTGATGTCAGGTTCGGGTGGCAATAAAAACGAGTCGAGACAGCAGGAAATTTCTGACATTTCGCGCTCGCTGAAAGCGCTTGCCCGTGAGGTTGACTGCCCGGTTATTGCACTGTCGCAGTTGAGCCGTGCCGTGGAAAAACGTGATGATAAGCGGCCGATGCTTTCCGACCTTCGTGAATCCGGAGCGATCGAGCAGGATGCCGACGTGGTAATGTTTATTTACCGCGATGAATATTATAATAAAGATTCTGACAGCAAAGGAATTACCGAGATCATTATCGGAAAACAGAGAAATGGTCCGACGTGTACCGTGCAGCTCAAGTGGCTGGCGGAATTGACGAAATTTGCAAACTTAGACCTGAGATCCTAGAAAAAAGGAAAGCGGTGTCGAAGATACAAAAGTTTTGTCAAACGGTTTTTAATAAGATAGAACGAAGAGACTTGAAGTCCTTTCTCTTAATGTTATACTTGAACTAAGGGACAAGTATTCATTAAAGGAAAGGACTGATTTAATTTTATGAAGGAACCGGTACAATTATGTTATACGATTTCAGAAGCAGCAAAAGTGATGGAAGTGGAGCCGCATGTACTGCGCTATTGGGAAGAAGAATTAGGGCTTGATATCTCGCGAAATTCGATGGGGCACCGGATTTACACGGACGATGATCTGAAGACATTCCGCGCGATCAAACAGTTAAAGGCAAATCATGTAGCGTTAAAGGAAATACGTCAGCAGATTGTGGTATCCGGAGAAAAAACTCCGTTAAAAAAAGATTGTGAAAAAGAATTTTGTGGCGATAAAATGACACAATTTAAGTCTATACTTTCTAATATCATAAAGGACGCCATAAATGAGAATACCGGCGAATTGAGTTCGCAGATCAGCTCTCAGGTTTCGGATGACATGCGCAAAGAGATGGATTATCTCGCACGCATGCAGGAAGAAGAGCAGGAAGCACGGTTTAAAAAATTGGATGAAACCATTCGTACATTACAAAAAGCAAGGCAGGAGGCAGCCATCGCTTCGATGGAAGAAAAAAAATCGAAAAAGAAAAAGCGTTTCTTTAAACGCTGAGGGAAGAGCGGGGAACCTGAATAGTAACCGCTGAGTAAAATTTGCGAAAAATTTTTCGTAAATCGAGATTTTTTTTGGATAAGTGCTTGCATTCTTATTGTTTAAATGTTATAATGTTTTCACAATATTGCTGTGCATATTTGTCGGTTTTCACAAATATGGACGCTAAAATTAAAGGAGGAAGAATGTTTATGTTCTCAAAAGTATCAAAGAAAATTGTAGCAGCAACATTGGCAGTAGCAGTAACTGTTTCATGCGCTAGCATTGCTGATACAAAAGACGCATCTGCAGCAGCAAAATTGAACAAAAAATCACTCAGATTGACTGTTGGTGGAAAAGATGCTAAATTGAAAGCAAGCGCAAAAGCAAAATGGTCTACAAGCAACAAGCAGGTTGCAACTGTTAAAGGTAAAGGTAAGACCGCTACAGTTACAGCAGTAGGTAAAGGCTCTTGTACAATTACAGTAAAAGTTGGAAAAGAAAAACTTTCTTGCAGAGTTAACGTGGCTGCACCTAAAGCAGGTACAGTAATTTATGACCTTGCAAAAGAGACAGGATCAAACTCTGAGACTGGTGAGTCTTGGGCAGCGCCTGTAAAATGTCCTTACAGCACATTTAAGTACAGCAGTTTCTCTATGTGGCTGTGCCGTGGTACATTCTATGATCCGGCAAACGGTGGTAAAGACTTCCGAGGTAAAAAGATTAACTGTTCTGTAACAGTTAAGAACTCCGGTAAAAACGACCTTGCTGAACTTGGTTTCTGCTTCAACTACACCAAAGGTGGAAAAGACGGATCTTATCCATTTGCATTCCATGTAATCGACACCAAGATGAGAGCTAAACTTGCTAAGAAGGCTGGTAAGAAATGGTCTCTTGCGAAGGTTAAGAAAGACAATCAGCACAAACATGCAACAGTTAAAGAAGGAAAGATTAAAAAAGGTAAGACATATACTTACAACTTCTCTTTCACAATCCCAGCTGATGCTATGAACGGTGACAAAGATGAAGAGACAGGTTTGAACTACCCAATCATGTTCTTCATTCCTAACTTGAAAGACAACTCACCTTATCAGGCAGGTGACCAGATTACAGTATTGAAAGCTAAATTCACTGTAGCATAATTTGGTTTACTTAATCTAACTTAAGAACATAATCAAAGAGACTGTGCATAAAGCATAGTCTCTTTTTTTGAAAAATAATTTTTTTCAGGAAAATATGTCCGTCCCTATTTCTCCGGGATCCAGATTTCGCCGGAGCAGGCCGGAAGTGTGATGTTTAACATGCCATTTTCCGGTGTTACGGTTTTGCCGGACAGTGCGCCGGTGTAGGAAGCAGCGGAAGCGTTGCGGACGGAAAGAGAAGCTTCGTTTTCGTCGTTGTTCACGGTTATGATCACGGAAGTGTCATCCATGGTACGGCTGAACGCATATTGGCGGTTTGTCAGCAAAAGTTCCTGGTAACTTCCGTAAGATAAGGCTTTTGTTTCCTGGCGTACTTTGCTGAGCTTTGAAATAAGTTCCACGCGTTTTTGTGCATCTGCATTTTCATCAAAATCAGAAAGAGTAAGATGCGGACGGAGAGAGTCATCTGAGCCATTTTCTTTTCGGCCTTCGATTCCAAATTCGGAACCGTAGTACAAAGAAGGAATTCCCGGTAATGTGTACAAAAGAATGTGAACCGGTGTGAAATGTTCTTTCACATTTAATTTGGTATAAATACGCTCGACGTCATGGTTGTCCACAAAATTGTACAATTTCAGAGATTCTGAATGATTGGACAACATTTGATGCAGATAATTTACGGTATGTGCAATCTCAAAATAATTGTGGTCGTTGTGACCGGAGAACAGTGCTTTGTGCAGCTGGTAGTTTGTAACCGAATGCAGCATGTCGCCACCGACCCAGCGGCCGTAATCTCCGTGGATCACTTCGCCCATAAGCCAGAAATCCGCTTTCACTTCATTGGCAGTCTGCCGGAGTGCCTTCATGAAATCAAAATCCAGAACGTCTGCGGCATCAAGGCGGATGCCATCGATATCAAACTCGCTTACCCAGAAACGAATCACATCGCAGATGTAATCTTTTACTGCAGGATTGCGCTGGTTCAATTTTACAAGCAGATTGTAACCGCCCCAGTTTTCGTAAGAAAAACCATCGTTGTATTCATTGTTTCCGCCAAAATTGACATTGCAGTACCAGTCAAGATAGGAAGAAGATTCGTGCTTTTTCAAAATATCCCGGAAGGCAAAGAAGTCACGCCCGGTGTGGTTGAATACACCATCAAATATAACGTGTACATTTTTCTTATGACAATAGGTTACAAAATTCTTTAAATCTTCATTGGTGCCAAGACGACAGTCCAGTTTTTTATAATCCGTAGTCTCATATCCGTGACCCACCGATTCGAAGAGCGGACCGATGTACAATGCATTGCAGCCAAGAGAAACCAGGTGGTCAACCCAGGGGAGGCAGTCATTCAGACGGTGTGAGACACCTTCGTACGTATTTTGTTTTTCAGCACCACAAAGTCCAAGTGGATAAATGTGGTAAAAAATCGCTTCATCATACCAAGCCATAATATTGTCTCCTTTTTCCAAAGTATTTCTGCCGGAATATTCTGGCAGACAATCTTATTATACTACATTTTTGAGAAAAAAGTGATTTTAATTTCATTTTAATTAAATTTGTTATAATTCTTATATCATAATTTGTGTTTCGTGTTTCGTTGTGTTATACTGAAAGAAGAGAATAACGTTATGATAGAATGGAGGAAGACGAGTGAAGAGAAGGTTGTTAGTGGCAGCCGGCGTTGCATTTTCGATGTGTCTGACCGGATGTGGGATTCTTCCCACGGAGGAAGAATTTGATGCGGCTCCGGTGGTAAAAGAATATGAAGGTGCCAGTTTCAATAAAGTAGCTGTCACACGGGGAACATTGGCAAAAACCGAGGAAATTTCCGGGAAATATAAAGGAACTGTCAAAGAAGATATTGAACCCGACGGCGCGAGCGTGATTAAGAAGATTTATGTCAAAAAAGGCGACCGTGTGAAAGCCGGGGATGTTATTATGCAATATGAACTGCCCGGAAGTGAAAAAACATTGAAGGAGTCCAATGAGAAAATTGCGAAAGCGGAGCTGCAGATCAAACAGGCGAAGGAACTCATGACTCTGGAAGCGGAAAAACAGAAAAAAACCGGTGGCGGAAAAAGCGGGATTGAAAATGCAAAAAATCAATACGAACAGCAGATCAAAGCATTGGAATCCAGTCTGGAACTTTTGAAAATGGATGCGAAGATTGCCAAAGAAGAGATCAAAGAGGAACAGATCACGGCATCGGTAAACGGTGTAGTGACATATGTTGACAGCAAGGCCGAGGGGACGTATGGAACCGAGGGAGAAGCGGCAGTCAAGATTGAAGGAAAGAAAAAGAACCGATTTGAGGCAAACAGCAAATATGCTTCGCATTGTAAAGAAGGCGACACGGTTACGATCGAGGTAAAAGGCCAGGAATACAAGGCGACGATAAAACGGGATAAAGAATCTACGGATTCCGTTTATTTCTATCCGAAGACAAAATTGAATATGGAAGACGGAACGGTGTGCTCCTATCAGGTGGTATTGAAAGAGCGCAAAGACATATTGTATCTGCCATCGTCGATTGTGTATTCTATGGGTGATAAACATGTAGTGTATTATGAAGACGCCAATGGTTTGAAATCGACAAAAGAAGTTTCGGTGGGTGAGACAATTGATAATTTTATCGAGATTACGGGCGGTTTGGAAGAAAACGAGCAAGTGATAGCGAATTAGGCGAAGGATTGGAGGTTACATAAAGTGAATAAAAAGATACAGATAGGTGTAGTCCTTTTGGCCGTTTCGATGATGAGCTGCGGCTGTGGAAAATCGGCTCAGAATGCCGGCGATGTACCGGAGCTGATTGAAGCAGTCGGCGTCGATATGGATACGGCGGTGGTTACAAAGATGGATCTGAGTGGTGTGACTTCATTCTCCGCGCAGATTGTTCCGAAAATCGAAAAGATGGCATTTCTTTCTTCGGGAAGTATTGATCAGATGAAAGTGTCGATCGGAGATAAGGTGAAGAAAGGGCAGCTTCTTGCGACGTTGGCAGGCGGCAGTGGAAAAGTCAAATCGCTTAAGGAAGAGATCGCATCCCTTAAAGAGACCAATGAGGGGACAAACCAACAGAGTGAGTACGATATTGAGATGTTGGAAGAAAATCTTTCCGATCTGAAAAAGCAGTCAAAGGCTGTGAAAAACAGTAAGCAGAAAAAAATACTGAAAAGCCAGATCGTTGAGAAAGAAGAAGAGATAAAGATTGCGAAAGTGAAATTAGAGCAGCAGAAAGAATTGCAGCAGTTGGAGATACGCCAGAAAGAGGCGGATATCAAAGAGGCACAGAAAAGCACGAAAAATTCAAAACTGTATTCGACCATAGATGGCGAAGTCATCAGTACGAGCGGCGGAAGCGGCTACATGGTACAGGGAGGAAGCGTGGCGATTCAGGTCGCTAACATGGATGCTCCTCGCTTGAAGACGGCGTATGTTTCTGACAGCAAACTCGCGAAGGCGAGCAGTTATGTGGCGATTGTTGACGGAAAGAAATACAAAGTGGAAGTCGAAGAGCAGGAAGTATCAAGACAGGATATCGAGATGGGAAATTATCCGAAAAACAGCTGGTTTGACTTTGTGGCAGATCATGTAGATGCGAAAGTCGGCGGCTCGGCGACGATCGAATTGTACACCGATACGGTCAAAGATGCACTTGTCGTGCCTGCCAATGCGGTGTATCGTTCCAAAGAAGAATCCTACGTTTATCTGGTAGAAGGCGATGCGAAGACCAAAACCATCGTAAAGACCGGAACGGAAACGGATGCTTACATACAGATCGAAAGTGGAGTAAAGGAGGGAGATGTAGTCTATGTGGAAGGTTAAATGGATTGGAATCCTGTGCATGACAGTGGCGGTTTTATCGGCATGTGGTTCGGAAAAAAGCCAGGGGACAGGAGAAGTGCTCCTTTATGAAAACGGCGAAGCGGCATCCGGAAGTGCGGTTTCCCGGGAAGATTACGAGACGACAAAGGTTCGTCAGGAAACATATAAAGAAGAATATTATGATACGGCAGATCTTGATTACACGGATACGGAGACCATTTACATTGATGATGAAGATGCGGTCTTAGATTCCATAAAGGTGAAAAAAGACCAAAAAGTCAACAAAGGCGATGTGCTTGCCGTGTATCATGTAGAGACATCGAAGACAAAACTACAGAAGGAAAAGATCTTAGTGCAGCAGGCGCGTGCCAATTATGAATCCGGTCTCAGCAATCTTCAGAATGCGGTGTCGCAGGCAGAAAAAGAACTGGCGACGATTAAAAATGCGGCAGAAAAGAAGATCAAACAGCTGGAGATCAAGAAGCAGAAGGAAGAACTTGCCAATTACAAAAAGGGCGAGAAAGAAGTTATCGATCAGGAGAAGAGTTACGCACAGTTAGTACGCCGCCAGAATAAGACAAAAGTTGTGGCAAAGAAAAGCGGTGTGGTGATTTCTACCGGAAGAGAATATGTCGGAGATGAGATTGATGCTTCGAAAAAAATCGTTGAGATGCGGAGCAATAACAAATGGGTTTTGAAAGTAAAAGACCCGGAGTCGAAGCTGCGTTACAATATGGATGTTTCCGTACGGCTTGGGAAAAATATGAAAGACTATCAGCATGAGGTAAAAGGAAAAGTTATCACAGCTACGGACATTACAGGAGTCGGGGAAACTGACGAGGCGGGCGATAACGTTGTATATGTGGAAGTGTCAAAAGCCGATAAACAAAAATATGACTTTGAAAAGACAAATATTTACGTCTATGCGGTTTCCTTCTCTGTGAAAAATGCACTTGTTGTCGATGCGGAAGCCATCAATCAGGAGTCTGTGGAATACACAAACAAACTTTATGTCAATGTACTGGAAGATGGAAAGATCCACAAACGTTATATTGTAAGTAACTACAATACTGAAACAGAGTATCTGGTGGAGCAGGGAGTAAGCGCCGGTCAGACACTTGCGATCATAAGATAGGAGGCGTGGCGAGAACATGATACGATTTATAAAGCAAAAATTGATACATAAAAAGTGGATGGTTGTCTGCCTCCTGATCGGTAACATTCTGCTGGCGGCGATTGCAAGCAGTAATCCGATGTACCAGGATGCGGCACTGGAAAAGACATTGAAGTCAAAATACTCGAATTACATCGAGGAGACAAATAAAGACCCGGGGGTAATTACCTTTAATTCTATGTTGAATTCCGGTAAAGCCAACGGCAGCGAATTCAAGCAGATGCAGGATACGGCAAACGGGGCGGCAGAAAGCCTCGGCGTCGATCAAAAATATTTGGTAAGTTTGTTTGAAACATCCAAAGTCCGCGGAGAATTTGAGCAGTCCCGCGGAAATAAAACGACGACAAAATCCATGCGTATTGCGATGATGTCAGATATGAAGGATCATATTTCTGTGCTTGCCGGCGAATGTTATGGCGACGAGCGTCTGGAAGACGGAGCCCTTCCGGTGATTCTGAGCCAGCGTGCCATGAGCAAACTGGACGTCGTTCTCGGCGATGAGATGTCTTTTGAAAAATTGAAAAATGCCGATGGTTCGAACATTAAAGTAAAAATTGTCGGCGTATTTGACGCGAAAGATTATTCGGATAATTACTGGGTGCAGAGCCCAAGTGAATATTATCTGGAAGTATTTACCAGCCCTAAATTGTTTGAGAGCATTTTTGTCAATTATGACAAACCGGCATTTAATATCACCGGGCAGTGGAATTTGGTATATGATTATGAAAGTGTAAGACCGGGACAGGTCAACTCCCTTGTAAAAAACACGGAGACACTTTGCGATGCGGGAACGACCGGAAGAAATTCGACGGTAGAGGAACCGGACTATCTGGCAGTTCTGCGTGATTACCAGACGACGGCGAAGAAGGTATCGACGACACTTTTAATTTTGCAGATTCCGGTACTTGCGCTTTTGCTTGCCTTTATCTTCATGATCTCACGGCAGATGCTTGATCTGGAGCAGAATGAGATCGCCCTTTTGAAGAGCCGCGGAAGCAGCCGCAATCAGATCCTTTTGATCTATACGCTGCAGTCGGCGATTCTTTCGATCGGCAGCAGTATCGTCGGCGTGCCGCTTGGTTTCTTTATGACAAAGGCACTCGGTTCGACGAACGGCTTTTTGGAATTTATCCAAAGAAAGGCATTGCACGTCAGTTTAAGCCCAAGTGTATTTTTGTATACTTTGGGAGCAATTTTGGTTTCTATCGCCGTGATGGTACTTCCGGTATTTAAAGATGCCAATGTCACGATTGTAAATGTAAAGCACAGAAACACCGGAAACAAACACAATATATTCAGCAGAGTATATTTGGATGTGATCTTCCTTGTGATTTCATTGTATGGACTGTATTCCTTTACCGCTCGGAAATCCGAATTGATGACAAGTATGCTCGAGGGGGATTCCATTGATCCGTTTTTGTTCATCTGTTCGTCGGTGTTTATCATAAGTGCAAGTCTTGTGGGACTTCGGCTTCAGCCATTGCTCATAAAGATTGTATATTATATCGGAAGAAAATTCTGGCGGCCGGCATTTTTTGCCTCCTTCCTGCAGATTCTCCGCACGCGGAAAAAGCAGGGATTTATGATGGTATTTCTGATGTTTACGGTATCGCTCGGTATTTTCAATTCGACGGTGGCGCGCACGATATTGTCAAACTCTGAAAAGGGAATCGACTATAGCACCGGAGCAGATCTTGTACTCCAGCAGCCGTGGGAAGATAACTCTCTTCTGATGCAGTATTATACCGATCTTGAATTGACGTATACCGAACCGGATTTCGGAGTATACGAAGGCATGAAAGGCGTTGCGGCGGCGACGAAAGTATTTAAAGACGATGAAATAGAAACTTCCTATAAGAGTAAGGAAGGCGGAAATAGTGTTAAAACAACACTGATGGGAATCGATACGAAAAGTTTCGGAGAGACCGTGTCGAAGTTCCAGACAGACCTGCTTCCGGTACATATCAACCGTTATCTCAATTCGATGGCGACACGCGCAGATGCGGTGCTTTTAAGTATGAACTATCATACAAACTACGGAGTACGTCTTGGCGATACGATCACCTACACAAACGAGGATGGTGTCGAAGCACAGGGTGTAGTATTTGGCTTCGTGGACTATTTCCCAAGTTACATCGAGACGACGCATTCACTTAATGAGGAAAATAAACTTGTCTCGACCGAGAACTATCTGATCGTAGCGAATCTGGCACAGGTTCAGCAGAACTTTGGACTGCGGCCTTATCAGGTGTGGCTGAAAACGGACGGAAGTTCCCGTTTTATCTATGATTATGCGAAGAAAAACAATATAACATATACGACATTTGAAGATGCAAATGCCAAGAAAGTGGAAGTGAAAAATGATGCTTTGTTCCAGGGAACCAATGGTATCCTTACGATGAGTTTTATCATTATTTTGATCTTGTGCTGCACCGGATTTTTAATCTACTGGATCTTGTCGATCCGCCAGCGCGAACTGCTTTTTGGTGTATTTCGTGCGATGGGTATGTCAAAACGTGAGATCATTCAAATGCTGATCAATGAGCAGATTTTCAGTTCCGGTATCTCGATCGTGATCGGTACCGTGATCGGGTTGCTGGCATCGAAGATGTTTGTACCGCTTGTGCAGATCTTCTATGCATCGACCGATCAGGCAATTCCGCTTGAAGTGGTCAATGAGACGCTTGATATGGTACGTCTGTTCAGTATCATCGGTATTGTTATTGTGGTTTGCATGGTTGTGCTTGGAAAACTGATCTCGAAGATCAACATTTCACAGGCATTGAAACTTGGCGAAGATTAAGGGAGGACAGCGATGGAAAATATATTGACGACACAGGGAATCAAGCAGGCATTTCCAATTGGCTCCGGCCGCGAGTTTGTTGCACTGCATGATATCAATATCCAGATTCCAAAGGGAAAACTTACGATGCTCCGCGGACGTTCCGGATCCGGTAAAACGACGTTGATGAATATTTTGAGTGCGTTGGATTATCCGAAAGAAGGAACCGTCGTATTTGAGGGGACAGCGCTGGAACAGATGAACGACCACGAACGAGAGGAATTCCGCAAAAATAATGTGGGATTTGTATTTCAGTCAGTGGCTTTGATCCCGATGATGACGGCGTATGAAAATGTGGAATTTCTGCTACGTCTGGCAAAATATCAGGGAAATAAGCGGGCGAGAGCGGAGGAATGCCTCCGGCTCGTGGGACTTGGCCAGCGTATGCATCATATGCCGCAGGAACTTTCCGGAGGAGAGCAGCAGCGTGTGGCGATCGCAAGAGCGATCGCGCATAAACCGAAAATCATCTTTGCCGACGAGCCGACAGCCGAACTGGATACGGCGACAGGACTTCAGGTGATGAAGATATTTAAGGAACTGATTGAGAAAGAAGAAGTGACCATCGTCATGACTACGCATGACATGGGATTGTTAGATATTGCAGACTGCATATATCATTTGGAGGATGGTGAGATTGTCGATGAAAAATAAAAAATGGGATACCGTAGTGGAAAAAATCAATGAATTTCGTCACATCAACCGTCAGACTGCCGGTGGAGGGACAGCAGAGGAACCGGTGGACATTCCGGATGATGTTATGATCGAATGTGATGGGCTGGTAAAAATTTACAAAACAAAAGACATCGAAGTGCTGGCACTTCAGGGCTTGGATCTGACCGTAAAACGCGGAGAATTGATGGCAATCATCGGGAACAGCGGAAGTGGTAAATCCACATTTCTCAATATGATCGGTGGACTTGACCGCCCATCAGCCGGAAAACTTTATGTAGATGGAAAAAATCTGTTCCAGATGAGCGAAGAGGAGTTGGTTGAGTACAAGCGAAGCACCGTCGGTTTTGTGTGGCAGAACAATGCGCGAAACCTGCTTCCGTATCTGACGGCGTGGGAAAATGTCATGACACCGATGCTTTTTATGAAAGATGGAAAGAGCGAGGCGCAGAAGAAAAAGCGCGCGGAAGAACTTCTTGAACTGGTTGGCCTGGCAGAACGAAAAGACAATACGTTAAGCCAGCTTTCCGGTGGTGAGCAGCAGCGTGTCGCCATTGCGATCGCTCTTGCCAATGAGCCGAAACTTCTGCTTGCCGATGAGCCGACAGGAGCAGTAGACCGAAAGACGGCGGATGATATCCTGGATATGTTCCGCAAGTTAAATGAACAGCTCGGTATCACAATCGTGATCGTAACACATGATAATGAACTGGCATCGAAAGTAAACCGCGTCATTTCGATTCGCGATGGAAAGACCAGCAGCGAGCGTATCATGAAAAATGAGTACAAAAACAGACTGGAAGATATTTCTATTGAGTGGCAGCGGGAAGAGGCCCAGGAGGAATTTGTTGTGTTGGATCGTGCCGGAAGAATACAGATTCCGTCGGAATTGCTCAAAGAAATGGGAATGAACGGAAATAAAGTAAAATTGGAATTTGTGGATGGCAAAATTGTTATTGAAAAACCCGAAGAATAATGCTACACTAGTACTGTTAAAAGAAGAACAGGAAAATGAAGTGAATGGAGACGGTTTTTTATGAGCGGAAGACGAGAATATAGGAAGAGACAATGGAAACGGCGGCAGTCAGAAAAATTGACCATGTTATTAAAAGGATCAATTGCGGTGGCAGTCGTACTGGTTTTAGTATTAACCGGAGTAAAGATAGTATCCACTGTGCAAAACCACAAACAACAAAAACAGGCAGAAGAAGCACTTTTGCAGAAGCAGAAAGCAGCGGCAGAATCGCCGGTGGTGGAAGAACCGACACCGACACCGACCCCGGTGCCAAAGGAAAAAGCAGTAGCACTTACGTTTGATGATGGACCGTCACGCGATAACGATGGGACGATTCTTGAGGCACTGCAGGCGAACGGAGCACATGCCACGTTCTTTGTACTGGGAAACCGCGCACGGGTTGATGGAGACATTATGCAGATGATTCTGGATGCCGGCTGCGAGATTGCCAGTCATTCATGGGATCACCCACAGTTAAGCAAGATAAAATGGAAAAAGGCGAAAAGCCAGATTGACCGAACTGACCGGATTGTGTCAAAATTGTTAAATGGTTATCAGATTTCGCTGCTGCGTCCACCATATGGCTCAATCAGCAAGACCATGCGGAAAAAGGTGGAAAAGCCGATGATATTGTGGAGCCTTGACACGGAAGACTGGAAGAGCCGCAATGCAAAAAAAGTCTTTAACCGAGTAAAAAAAGAGGTCAAAGACGGCGATATCATTTTGATGCATGACATTCATCCGGAGACTGCAGAAGCAGTCAAAAAGATTGTTCCATGGCTATCGGAGCAGGGATATGATATGCTGACAGTTACGGAACTGATGGCTCGGAAGGGCAAAACCATGGAAGGCGGAAAAGCCTATCTGGATGCAAATTAATATTGGAAAAATATGTGGAGTTCTCTGAATTTTTCAGGAACTCCGCTTGTAGTGAAACAAAAAATAACAATTTTTAAGAACAGAACAATGAAGTGAGGTAAAAGTAATGAAGCAATTTATGGATGAAGATTTTATTCTTTCAACAGATACAGCGAAAAAACTTTTTCACGACTATGCAGAAAAAACACCGGTTTTGGACTATCACTGCCATTTGGAGCCAAAGGAGATAGCAGAAGACCGGAAATTTAAAAATATAACAGAATTGTGGCTCGGTGGGGATCACTATAAATGGCGTATTATGCGTTCCAATGGAGTGCCGGAAAAGTACATTACCGGCGATGCCGGCGATGAAGAAAAATTCCACGCATTTGCAAAGGCACTGCCAAAAGCCATCGGAAATCCGATGTATCATTGGTGTCATTTGGAATTGCAGAGATATTTTGATATTCACGAGACACTCAGTGAGAAGAATTGGAAAGAGATTTACGATGCCTGCAACGAAAAATTGCAGTCGCCGGAAATGTCAGCAAAAAATCTGATCCGTATGTCCAATGTCACATTGGTTTGTACGACCGATGATCCGATAGATGACCTTCATTATCATCAGCAGATCAAAGCAGACCAAGATTTTGATGTGCAGGTTCTGCCGGCATGGCGGCCTGACATCATCATGAGCCCAGAAAAAGAAGGATTTCTCGCTTATGTACAGAAACTGGCAGAAGTAAGCGATATTGATATCACGGGATTTGTTTCTTTGAAAGAAGCTCTTGTAAAACGACTGGACTATTTTGTGGAAAATGGATGTCTGGTAACCGACCATGGCTTGGATTATCCGCAGTACCGTCCGACGACAGAGGAAGAAATGGACATCCTTGTACGACGTGCATTATCCGGAGAGGTTTTGGATTTTGAAGAAATGCTTCAGTACAAAACGATGCTGATGCTCTTCTTAGGCCGTGAATATGCGAAGAGAAATCTGGCAATGCAGCTTCACTATGGTGCAAAGAGAGAAAATAACGAACTGGTATTCCGGAGTGCCGGAGCCAATGCCGGTATCGACTGTATCAATGAAAAGGGATTTAGTGCAGAAGTGGCAGATTTTTTGAATGCCCTTGCTAAAACAGGTGAACTGCCAAAGACGATTTTGTATTCATTGAATCCGGTTGACAATGCTGTGATCGGTACGATGATCGGCTGCTTCCAGAATGAAGATGCCGTAGGAAAGATTCAGCAGGGTTCTGCATGGTGGTTCAACGATCACAAATATGGTATGACCCAGCAGATCACATCCCTTGCAAGCCTCGGACTTTTGGGCAATTTTATCGGAATGCTGACCGATTCGAGAAGTTTTGTATCCTACCCTCGTCATGAGTATTTCCGCCGTATCTTGTGCGATTACATCGGAAAATTGGTGGAAAACGGAGAATATCCACAAGACTACGAAGTTCTTGGTGAAATGGTGAAAAACATTTCTTATTACAATGCAGTGAATTATTTTGGATTTGACTTATAAAAAATATACAATCGGAAGGAGACCATAATGACATTTACGTTAGTAAAAGAGAACGCAGCACAAATTTGTATTGACAGCCATGCGGCAGATTATAAGGGACTGAAGCATGTGGCAAAGATTCTTGCCGGAGATATTTTGACGGTGACAGGAAAAGAGCCGGAGATTGTAGAGCAGATTCAGAATGTTCCGCAGATTGTCGCAGCGACAAAAGGAACTTCAGATATTCTTGTAAAGTGGGAAGAAGAAAAGAAAATTGATCTTTCCGTTTTGGAAGGAAAACGAGAAGTCTTTATGGTACAGCTGATTGAAGAAGATGGGGCTGAGAAACTGGTGATCGTCGGAACAGAGACAATCGCTACGTTGTATGGCTTGTACTATATTTCTGAAAATATCGGAGTATCTCCATGGGTGTACTGGGCAGATGTGGTACCTGCCCCAAAAAAGGAGATCGTATTTGATAAGAGTATTTGTACGGTATCCAAAGAGCCGTCTGTTCGTTACCGTGGATTTTTCATGAACGACGAATGGCCATCTTTGGGAAATTTTGTCATGCATACATTTGGAGATTTCAACGAATTCTTTTACGAAAAAGTATTTGATCTTTTACTCCGCCTGAAGGGAAACTATTTCTGGCCGGCGATGTGGTCTGCTTCCCTTCCGTTAGATGGTTCGGAGGATCCGCTTGCAATCCTGAAACTGGGAACGGAACTTGGTATCACGATCGGTCAGTCCCATCACGAGCCATTGACCCGCGCCAGTGAAGAGTGGGATAAAGTCAAAACGGACATGAACAATATTGGATATGGAAAAGATTGGAATTATTATACAAACAAAGAAGGCCTTTATCGTTATTGGGAAGATGGTATGAAACGCGATAAAGACTTCAAGCATATGATCACGATCGGTATGCGCGGTGAGCGTGACACGATGATGCTCGGAGAAAATTCGACAATTCAGGAAAATGTTGAACTTCTTCGTGAGATCATTACCGATCAGAATAAGATCATCAAAGAGACCGGATGCGAGAATATGCCGAAAATGCTTGCTTTGTACAAAGAAGTGGAAGGGTTTTATTATGGTGGAGACGGCGTGAAGGGACTTCGTTCCTGGGATGGTTTGGACGATACGATCCTTCTGCTCTCCGATGATAACTTCGGAAATGTAAGAACCCTTCCGACTAAGGATCTGAAAGACCGCAAGCCGGGCTGGGGGTTGTACTATCATTTTGATTATCACGGTTCCCCGATTTCTTATGAGTGGGTCAATTCCACACCGCTTCCGAAAGTGTGGGAACAGGTTACGATGGCCTATGAATACGGCATCCGCGACCTCTGGATCGTAAATGTCGGTGATATCCGTCCGGATGAGCTGCCATTGTCCTATTTTATGGCACTTGCCTATGATTTCGAGAGTATGGGAACCGGCCATGCCAATGAAACGGACCTTTTCCTGGCATCCTGGGTAGAGCAGCAGTTTGGTGCACATATCAAAGACGAAGAGACGAAAAAAGAGATTGCAGACGTATTGCGTGAATACACACGGATCCACGGCATGAGACGACCGGAGGCGATGAATCCGAAAGTATACCATAGATCTCATTTCAATGAAACAAAGCGCATGATCGAGCGTTGTACAAAATTGATGCAGCAGACAGAAAATCTGCAGATAAAGATTCCGGAGGCATCCAAGGATGCATTTTACGGATTGGTATATTATCCGGCTGTTGCGGGAATGAATCTGCAGCTGATGAGCCTTCATGCAGCATTGGCAAACTGGTATGCAGAATATGAACTCTCGGTGGCAAATACGTACGATGCGCTTGTGAAAGAAGAGATTGAACGGGATCAAAAATTGACAGATTATTACAATAAGGAAATGACTGGCGGTAAATGGGACGGCATGATGCTCTCCCCGCATGCATGTTTTGTTACATGGAATGATGAGGGATGGCATTATCCGGAGACCAAGACCATTTGTATCAATACGATGAGCCGGATGATGATTCATGCAGAAAATGACGAAATGTTTGTCTCCGGGGGAACGATCTGTCTGCCTGAATTTACAGAAATTGGGGGAGAAACGTGCGAGATCGAATTGGCAAATGCCGGTGCGGTCGCTTATGATTTCAAAGTGCAGGCGGAACCGGGAATCTGTGTAAGCCAGACCGAGGGAACAGTGTCAAATGACATTGTGACACTGCAGGTAACGATTGCCAAAAAAGAGCATAAATCGTTTGAGCGTACCATTACGATCACAGCCGGAAACCAGAAAGTGAATGTAAAAGTACGTTTCAAGGCAGCAGTCAATGTTCCGGAAGGAACCTTTATCGAGCGTGACGGTATGGTGTCGATTGAAGTGGCTCATTATACCGAAAAAGCGGCTTTCGAAGGATATGATTTTAAAGAATTGGAGGGATATGGAAAAACATTGTCTTCCATGAAAATATATCCGTGTGACCGCAATTTTGATGAGATCGGGAAAGCCCCTTGTCTGACTTACCGTGTGTATGTTGAGGAAGCGGGTGTTTATATGCTTAAGACGATCACGGCACCAACGAACAATCTGGAAGATGGACGCACGATGCGCTATGCGGCCCAGATTGGTAATGGCGAGATCAAGGTCGGTGACACGATTCCGAAAGAAAACTATAATATCGGCGGCGGTCCATGGGAAAGAAAATCCTGGTCGATGGGCGTGCTGAACAACAGTCATTATGGAATTACCGGACACGATCTGGAAGCCGGATACAATGAGATACATATTTATGGTGTTGAAGCCGGTTTGGCTTTACAAAAACTGGTATTGTACCGAGGCGGACTGGAAGAGTCTTATCTGGGACCACAGGAAAGTCCACGGGCATAAAACTGAAGGAGAAGAAGAATGAAAGAAAAGAAAGGTATTATCATAACGGTTGTAGTAGCGGTTATTGTATTGGGAGTGCTATCTTATGCCCTTGCGACGCGGCATAAGGCAAACGAACCAAAGACAGCAGGAAACCGGGAAACGGTAAAAACGACAGAAACAGCTGTTTCGGAGAGTGCGGTCAGCCCGGCAGCGGTTGTCACGGAGGAGACACCGGCGAAGGATATTTATAAGGATTATTTTCTTGTCGGAGCCGCGATCAACGGAAGCGATATTGATACGATGGCGATCAAGCACAAAGGAATGGCAAAGATTCTGAAAGAGAACTTCAATTCCACGACCTTGTCCAATCTGATGAAGCCGGATTATCTGTTGGATGAAAAGGCAACAAAAAAGAGCAAAGACGGGATGCCTGTCTGCAAATTTGATACCTGTGACCCGGCACTCAAATTCTGTCAGGAAAACGGAATCAAGATGCGCGGACATACATTGCTTTGGCATAATCAGACACCAAGCTGGCTTTTTTACAAAAATTATGATGTAAAATCCGGAAAACTTGCCGATGCGAAGACCATGGCAAAACGTATGGAAAGCTATATTAAGCAGGTGATTACGCATTGCCAGAAAAAGTATCCGGGGGTTGTATATGCCTGGGATGTTGTCAACGAATGCGTCTGCACCGACGAGGGAAGTTATATCGAGACGAAGGGCGGCTGGAAACTCCGTGCGGATACGAAAAAAGACAACGACTTCACGCACGAGCAGGCAGTGCAGAATTACTGGTATACGACGATGGGCGAAAATTACGTGGAAAAAGCATTTTCCTTTGCCCGCAAGTATGCCGATGCGGATGTGAAATTGTTCTATAATGACTACAATGTCTTTATGGAAGAAAAAATGGATAATATTTACAAAATGGTTGAGCAGTTAAAGGAAAAAGGACTAATCGACGGAATCGGTCTCCAGCCGACGGTAGGCATCGACTGGCCGGAACTTGACAGCGAAAATGACGGAAGTTTCCGCAAATGTCTGGAAACCTATGCAAAACTCGGTCTGGAACTGCAGATCACGGAATTAAATTTCCGTATCGAAGATGGCACGACCGACGAGGAACTGCTGCAGAGACAGTCCGACCGCTACGAGGAAATGATGCGTCTTCTTGTCGAAGAAGATACGCAGAGCGGCGGACCATGTAATATAACGAGTGTAACCGTATTTGGTATCTGCGACGATTATCCATTGTATGGAGATGATTTCCAGCAGAATTTGTATCTGTATGACAAAAACTGCCAGCCGAAACCTTGCTATTATGGATTTATCAAGCCGGGAATCGAGGCAGTCAACAATAAAAAATAACGAGAACCAGGAGGATTTGTTATGGCTGAAAAATGTATTGAGCTCAAAGGGATCACAAAAGCATTTGACGGACAAATCGTTCTAGATCATATGAATCTTGATATTCATGAGAATGAATTTGTAACATTGCTTGGGCCAAGTGGTTGCGGAAAAACCACGACATTGCGGATAATGGGAGGATTTGAAACGGCGGATGAAGGGCAGGTTCTGCTCAATGGAACCGATATCGCCCGCGTGCCGGCGAACAAACGCCCGATCAATACCGTGTTTCAAAAGTATGCCTTGTTTTCACACATGAATATCGAGGAAAATATTGCGTTTGGTTTAAAAATCAAGAAAAAATCAAAAGACTATATCCGCGACAAGATCAAATATGCGCTGAAGCTGGTAAATCTCGACGGTTATGAAAAGCGTATGCCGGATTCTCTCAGTGGAGGACAACAGCAGCGTATCGCGATCGCACGTGCCATTGTAAATGAACCGAAGATTCTTCTTTTGGATGAACCACTCGGTGCCCTTGACTTGAAGATGCGCCAGGGGATGCAGTACGAACTCATCCGTCTGAAAGAAGAACTCGGAATTACGTTTGTTTATGTTACCCACGATCAGGAAGAGGCACTTACGATGTCCGATACGATCGTCGTCATGAATCAGGGGTACATCCAGCAGATCGGTACGCCGGAAGACATTTACAATGAGCCGCAGAATGCGTTTGTGGCAGACTTTATCGGCGAGAGCAATATTCTTTCGGCGACAATGGTCCGCGACCGCCTTGTCAATATTCAGGGGCAGGATTTTGAATGCGTCGATGTCGGATTCGGCGAAAATAAACCGGTGGATGTCGTGATAAGACCGGAGGATATGATCCTTGTACCGCCGGAAAAAGGCACGATCCGTGCGAAAGTAAAATCCCTGGTGTTTAAAGGGGTGCACTATGAAATGGAGATGGAAGCACTTGGATTCACGTGGCTGGTACACAGTACAAGCCTCGCGGAAGTCGGAAGTGAGGTCGGATTGTATGTTGATCCGTTTAATATCCAGATCATGCACAAACCGGAAAATGAGGCAGAGGAGGCGTTTGCCGGTGAATGAGAAAAAGATGACGAGACGTCTTTCGTATCCGTACATTGTGTGGATGGCAATTTTTGTCATTGTGCCGCTTATCATTGTATGTATTTACGGACTGACAGATAAAACCGGTGCCTTTACCCTTGAAAATGTCAAGAGTATCGCTTCTCCGGTACATTTAAAGGCCTTATTTTTGTCACTTAAATTATCTATTATAAGTACCGTGTTATGTTTTGTCCTCGCCTTGCCGCTGGCACTGGTGATCCGGGGAATGCATTTAAAAAGCAGTGGATTTATCATCTTTGTATTCATCCTTCCGATGTGGATGAATTTTTTGCTGCGTACGATCGCATGGCAGTCTTTGCTGGAAAAGACGGGGGTGATCAATATGATACTGCAGTCGATTGGGCTGCCAAAGCAGAATTTGATCAATACCGAAGGGGCGATCATTCTCGGTATGATCTACAATTTTCTGCCATTTATGGTATTGCCGATCTACAATTCCCTCATCAAGATTCCGCAGGATACCTTCGATGCGGCAAAAGATCTTGGGGCAAACTGGATACAGACATTGTGGCGGATCACATTGCCACAGATTCTTCCGGGAATTGTCAGCGGTATTACGATGGTATTTGTGCCGGCAATGACAACATTTGTCATTTCAAACCTGTTAGGAGGAGCGAAGATCAATCTGATCGGAAATGTGATCGAGCAGGAATTTACGACGGCCAATAACTGGTACGGCGGAGCCGGTTTGTCCATTGTTTTGATGATATTGATCTTGGGAAGTATGGCGGTTATGTCGCACTTTGATAAAGAGGGAGAGGGGGCTGCGATATGGTAGGAAAAGCCTTGGCAAAAATCAGCGGAAGGATTTATCTTGCCTTGATTTTTATCTTTTTGTACGCCCCGATCGCGACACTCATTGTGTTGTCATTTAATGAGTCAAGATTCCGCGGAAAGTGGGGCGGTTTCAGTCTCAAATGGTACGAGAGCCTGTTTTCTTCGCGAGAAATTATGGATGCACTTTGGACGACGCTTTTATTGGCATTTTTGTCCGCGTTGATCGCGACGATCCTCGGAACGATGGTATCTTTTGCCATGAACCATATGAAAAAACTGCCGCGCATGATCTTGATGACGGTGACCAATATTCCGATGCTCAATGCCGATATTGTAACCGGAATCTCCTTGATGCTTTTATTTATCGCACTGCGTTACCGGATGGGATTTGGCAGTGTGCTGATCGCGCATATTACATTCAATCTGCCCTATGTGGTGCTGAGTGTACTTCCGAAATTAAAGCAGATGAATAAAAGTGTATTTGAGGCGGCACTGGACCTCGGTGCAAGCCGGCGGTATGCGTTTGTAAAAGTTGTATTTCCGGATATTTTACCGGGAATTTTAACCGGATTTTTGTTGTCCTTTACGATGTCACTGGATGACTTCATCATTACCCATTTTACCAAAGGTGTGGGGATGGATACGTTGTCAACAAAAATTTATGCGGAGGTGCGAAAAGGCATAAAACCGGAGATCTACGCACTTTCCACCATTTTATTTGCAGCTATATTTATCGTGTTGATCGTTGTCAACCGCAGACAGAAAGCAGAGGAAAATAGATGAAAAAAAGCATAAAAAAGATTTTGGCACTGACACTTGCGACCACTTTATTTACGACGGGGCTTACGGCTTGTTCTTCCGGAGGAAGCAAGACCGGAGAGGCCGGCGAATTATATGTTTATAACTGGGGCGAATATTTTGATCCGGATGCCTTGGCCATGTTTGAAGATGAGACAGGCATCAAAGTGACCTATGACGAATACGAGACAAATGAAGTAATGTACCCGATTATATCCAATGGTGCAGCTTCGTATGACCTTGTCTGTCCTTCCGATTATATGGTGCAGCGTATGATCTCCGAGAATCTTGTCGAAGAGATTAATTTTGACAATGTACCAAATATTAAATATGTAGACACTAAATATATGGATGCCAGCAAAGAATTTGATCCGGAAAATAAATACAGTGTTCCGTATCTTTGGGGAACCGTCGGCATATTATACAATAAAACGATGGTAAAAGAACCGGTGGACAGCTGGGGAATCTTGTGGGATACCAAATATAAAGATAACATTTTGATGCAGAAAAGTGTCCGAGATGCATTTGGTATCACTTTGAAGTACCTTGGTTATTCGCTTAACAGCACAGATGAAAAGCAGCTAGAGGAAGCCAAACAAAAACTGATCGAACAGAAAAAATCCGGCGTCGTACAGGCATATGTCGTTGATGAAGTGCGTGATAAGATGATCGGAAACGAGGCGGCGATCGGAGTTATTTATTCCGGAGAGGCATTGACCTGTCAGAAGGAAAATCCGGATCTCGAGTATGTCGTTCCAAAGGAAGGCAGCAATTTGTGGATCGATTCCTGGGTCATTCCGAAGGGGGCAAAGAACAAGGAAAATGCGGAGAAGTTTTTGAACTTCCTCTGTAAACCGGAAATTGCAAAGATGAATTTTGACTATATCACGTATTCGATTCCAAATGAAGAAGGACGTAAATTGATCGAAGATGCGTCGCAACGTGACAGCAAGATTGCATTTCCGGATTGGGATTCTTTGACAAATTGCGAGACATTTAAGTATCTCGGTGATGATGTCGACAAGATTTATAATGAGAAATGGAAGGAGATCATGGCACAATGAAAGTATTATTGATCAATGGAAGTGCAAAAGAAAAAGGGTGTACATTTACGGCACTCAGTGAGGTGGCGCGCGGACTCAATGAAAGCGGCGTGGAAACGGAGATCCTTTCGCTTGGAACGAAGCCGGTCGCAGATTGTATGGGCTGTGGAAAATGCCGTGAAACCGGTGCCTGTGTATTTGGGGATATCGTAAATGAAATCGTCGAAAAGGCAAAGACCGCCGATGGTTTTGTCTTTGGTTCCCCGGTCTATTATGCGCATGCGAGCGGACGGCTTTTGTCTGTCCTTGACCGTGCTTTTTACTCCGGTGGAAAAGAATTTGCTTTTAAGCCGGGGGCAGCAGTGGTAAGTGCCAGACGTGGCGGTACAACGGCATCTTTGGAAGTGATCAATAAGCATTTTTCCATCAATCAGATGCCAATCGTGACTTCCAATTATTGGAATATGGTGCATGGAAATACACCGGATGAAGTCCGTCAGGATAAAGAGGGGATGCGTACAATGTACAATCTCGGCCGCAATATGGCATGGATGATAAAATGCATTCAGGCAGGCCCGGAACATCCGCAAAATGAAAAAGAGAGTACGAATTTTATTCGTTAAGCATGCGTTGACGAACCCGGAAAGAACCGTTATAATAAAACGTAGGAACGTGAAGAAGGAGGAAATGTAATGTATACAGTAGATTTACAGGACTGCATCGATAAGATGGATCTCGAATGTCTCACACCGGATGTGGATATTTCAAAGATTAAGATCACGCAGTCGGATATCAACCGTCCGGCACTTCAGCTGGCAGGATTTTTTGATTATTTTGACCACCATCGTGTACAGATCATCGGTCATGTGGAAAATACGTATATGGAAAAACAGGGACTTGAGTACAGTGTGGAAATGATGGGACGCATTATGTCTTATAAAGTACCATGTATTGTGTACTGTCGTGATATGGCGGTGCCGGATGCCATTCTTGAGGTGGCGGACAAAGCCGGTGTGCCGATTTTACGTACGAAGCAGACGACTTCCTCATTTTCTTCCGAATTGAACCGATGGCTGAAAGTTGAACTTGCGCCGCGCATCAGTATTCACGGTGTTTTGGTCGACATTTATGGCGAAGGTGTGCTGATCACCGGAGAGAGCGGAATCGGTAAAAGCGAGGTCGCTTTGGAACTCATCCACCGCGGACACCGTCTCGTATCGGATGACGTTGTAGAGATCAAGAAAGTCAGTGATGCGACATTGATCGGTACCGCTCCCGATATCACGAGACATTTTATCGAACTTCGTGGAATCGGAATCATTGATGCCAAAGCCTTGTTTGGTGTAGAAAGTGTAAAAAATACCCAGTCGATCGATCTTGTCATTAAACTCGAAGAGTGGGACAAAGAGCAGGATTACGACCGCATGGGACTGGAAGAAAAATACATCGAATATCTCGGAAATAAAGTGGTATGCCATTCGATTCCGATTCGTCCGGGGCGAAATCTTGCAATCATTTGTGAGTCGGCAGCCGTCAATTTCCGTCAGAAAAAGATGGGTTATAATGCAGCGAAAGAATTGTACAATCGTGTGACCGCAAGATTGCCGGAATAATACGAAATCAGGAGGAAAGTCATGGAAAAGTTTTATGTAGGTGTTGATGTCGGAGGCACATCGATCAAGATGGGAATGTTTTCACATACCGGGGAATTGCTTGAAAAATGGGAAATTCCGACGCGTGTGGATGAAGATGAGCAAACGGATCGTATCCTTCCGGATATCGCTGCAAGTATTGAAGAAAAACGTGCGGAAAAAAATGGGAATATTGTCGGCATCGGACTCGGCATCCCGGGACCGGTGACAGACGACGGAACCGTGTTAAAATGTGCCAATATTCATTGGCCGGTCTTTAATGTCAAAGAAAAATTGTTTGATCTGACAGGCGTAGCCAATATCCGTGTCGGAAACGATGCCAATGTCGCAGCTCTTGGAGAAATGTGGAAGGGCGGCGGACGCGGCTTTGACAGTATCGTCATGGTAACACTCGGAACCGGTGTTGGCGGCGGAGTTATCCTCGGTGGCAAGATTTTGACCGGAACCAAAGGAGCGGCCGGAGAAATCGGTCATATGACCGTAGAATATGACGAAGAAGAGACCTGCAACTGCGGCACGAAAGGCTGTCTTGAACAGTATGCTTCCGCGACGGGAATCGTTCGTCTGGCGAAAAAACAGATGGTGGAAACATCGTCTTTGGCAAAAATTGACAACCTTACGGCGAAAGACGTATTTGATGAAGCAAAAGCCGGAGATGCTTATGCCCTTCAGATCGTAGACCGGTTTGCCCGCTATCTTGGCGTGGCACTTGGCAATGTAGCACAGATCATTGATCCGGAAGCATTTGTAATCGGCGGCGGAGTGGCAAGAGCCGGAAGCATCATTACGGAAAGTATAGAAAAATATTATAATGACAGTGTAATGTTTGCCCTGCGCGGCAAGCAGTTCAATCTAGCAGAACTTGGAAATGACGCAGGCATCTACGGTGCGGTGCGTATGGTCCTGTAAGAAAGGAATCAAAAAGCGTGATACAGTTAAAAGAAGGAGAACTTCTGAGTAATCATACAACATTTCGTATCGGCGGAGCGGCAAAATATTTTGCTGTGCCAAAGAACGAAGAGGAGATCATGGAAGCGGTGGATTTTGCCATCGTGAAGGGGCTGCCGCATTATATCCTTGGCAAGGGGAGCAATGTGCTGTTCCCGGATGAGGGATATTCCGGTGTAGTCATTGAGATCGGAGCCGGCATGGAAAAGGTGGAACGCATCGGCGACACCGGAATCCGTGCACAGGCAGGGGTGTCATTGAGTTCGCTGGCGGCATTTGCAGCCAGAGAGGGGCTCGCGGGATTGGAATTTGCCGGCGGGATCCCGGGAACGCTCGGAGGCGCCGTGACGATGAATGCGGGTGCCTATGGCGGTGAGATGAAGGATGTCATCGTAAGTGCGAAAGTGATGGACGAAGACGGCGGTGTAAAAGTGTTGTCCTGTGATGAATTGGAGCTTGGGTATCGTACAAGCATCGTCCAAAAGAAACAACTCATCGTGTTGGAAGCCGAATTTTCACTGCAACCGGGAGAGACCGAGGCAATTCAGAGCACGATGAAAGAACTGAATGCAAAACGTAGAGAAAAACAGCCGCTGGAATATCCGAGTGCCGGAAGTACGTTTAAGCGTCCGGAAGGATATTTTGCCGGAAAGCTGATAGAAGATGCCGGACTCCGCGGTTATCGTGTCGGGGATGCTCAGGTATCGGAAAAACATTGTGGATTTGTAGTAAACCGCGGAAAGGCGACATGTGCCGAGGTGCTTCAGTTGATCGAAGAGGTACAGAAAAAGGTCAAAGAGCAGTTTGGGGTACAGCTTGAGCCGGAAGTGCGGATCATACGATAGAAGAGCAGTTTTTGAGAACTGCAGAAAAGGAGGGCAAAGATGAGATTTGTTATAGTGACAGGTATGAGTGGCGCAGGACGTTCTTCTGCCATGCGGATATTGGAAGATGATGGGTATTTCTGTGTAGATAATCTGCCGGTGTCTCTTTTGCCAACCTTTATGGAACTTACAAAAAATTCCAGTGAGCAGATTGAAAAAGTGGCGCTGGGGCTGGATATTCGTGTCGGAGCAGAAGCATTGCGGGAGACAGCAAGTGTACTCCGGTCGTTGAAAGCCAAAGGATATGAGTTTGAAATTCTGTTCTTTGAGGCAAGTACGCCGGTTCTTGTAAAACGATACAAGGAGACGAGAAGACTTCATCCTCTTGCCAAAGGAGGACGAATCGACTCGGGAATCGAAGCCGAGCGGGAACTTCTGATCGAATTAAAGAGCAGTGCGGATTACATCATTGATACAAGTACACTTTTGGTCCGGGATCTGAAGCAGGAGATTGAGCGGATTTTTGAAGAAGACCAAAGCTGCAATTTTTATCTGACTTTTGTTTCCTTTGGATTCAAATACGGCATTCCGACCGATGCCGATCTTGTCTTTGATGTGCGTTTCCTGCCGAATCCGTTTTACATCGACGATCTGAAACCGCTTACCGGCAACGATAAGCCTGTTTTTGATTATGTGATGAACAGTGACACGGCGAAGACATTTTTGTATAAATTAAAAGATATGCTGGATTTTTTGATCCCGAATTATATTACGGAGGGAAAGAATCAGCTTGTGATCGCCATCGGCTGTACGGGCGGAAAGCACCGCTCCGTTACACTGACCAATGCGATTTACAGCGAATTTGAAAATTCGAATTATGGATGCAAGAAAGAACACCGAGACATCGAGAAGGACAGGTTAAGAAATTTATGTCGTTTTCCAGAAAAGTAAAAGAAGAACTTGGCGGACAGATAAGCCGAGCGAGACATTGCCAGATTGCAGAGCTGGCGGCACTTTTTTCCTGCTGTGGACATGTGGTTTCGCAGGGCGAACGAAACTTTTTCGTAAAATTTACCACAGAAAACTTGACAGTTGCGAAAAAATATTCTATCTTAATTAAGAAGGTATTTCATTTTGATATCGAGATGTCGGTGAGGGGTCACCAATATCTGATCTACATATTAAATCCGGAGGATGCATTAATTTTTCTACAGGCACTTAAAATCCTGGAGGGGAAGGCATTGGTTCACGAATTGGTTATTCAGCGAAATTGCTGCAAACGGGCATTTATCCGCGGCATTTTTCTGGCGTGCGGTTCGGTGACCGATCCGGAGAGAGGCTATCATCTTGAAATGGCGGTCGGAACGATTGGGAAAGCAGAAGAACTGGTACAGATTTTAGCAGATTTTCAAATTCCGGCGAAAGTAGTGGAACGTAAAAAAAACTATATTGTGTATATCAAAGAGGGAGCACTGATCGTAGATCTTCTGAATGTTATGGAAGCTCACGTGGCATTGATGGAGTTTGAAAATGTCCGGATTTTGAAAGAAATGCGGAATTCCGTCAACCGACAGGTAAACTGTGAGACGGCGAACATTAAAAAGACTGTGACGGCAGCGACCAGACAGATTGAAGACATACGTTATGTAAAGGAAACAATTGGTTTTGGAACCCTTCCGAAGGGACTGGCAGAAATTGCCAAACTTCGGCTGGAGTATGCCGAAGTACCGCTAAAGGAACTCGGAGAAATGTTAGATCCGCCGATCGGGAAGTCCGGTGTCAACCATCGGCTCCGTAAATTGAGCGGGATCGCAGAAGATTTAAGACAACGTCAATAAGACAGCCAGGAGGATAAAATTAAAATGATAGTGAAAGACATCGAAGTTCATGTATCGGATAATGGGGCGCATTTGATCGCTATGCTGGTGCAGTTAGCCAGTCAGTTTAAGAGTAAGATCAATATCAAGAAAGAGGATAAGATGGTAAATGCCAAAAGCATCATGGGAATGATGGCAATCGGCTTGATACCGGGCCAGAGCATCGAAGTAAATATCGAAGGTGAAGATGAGACGGCAGCAGCCGAAAGCATAGAAAATTATCTTCATGGAAGCAAATAGAGACGAAAACAGCCTCTTCCCCGATTGGAGAAGGGGCTATTACTATTATTGAGGAGAATGGAGGGAAAGCATGTCAAAGGTTCCATTTACACATTTACATGTTCATACAGAATACAGTCTGCTTGACGGTGCCAGTAAGATCGACGAACTTGTGGCACGGACAAAAGAATTAGGGATGGACAGCATCGCCATTACGGACCACGGTGTTATGTATGGCGTGGTGGACTTTTATCGTGCTGCCCTGAAAGCCGGAATCAAACCGATCATCGGCTGTGAAGTGTATGTGGCACCGGGTTCCCGTTTTGACCGCGAGATCGGACAGGGAGAGGACCGCTACAACCATCTGGTGCTTCTTGCCGAAAATGACAAGGGGTATCATAATTTGCTGAAAATTGTCTCCCGCGGTTTTACCGAAGGATTTTACTATAAACCCCGCGTGGACTACGAAGTGTTGGAACGCTATCACGAGGGAATCATTGCGCTCAGCGCGTGTCTTGCCGGTGCGGTAGCGACAAGGCTTGTAAAGGGATTGTATGAAGAGGCAAAAGAAGAGGCACTCCGATTACAGGAAATATTTGGAAAAGGAAATTTCTTTTTGGAATTACAGGATCATGGATTGCAGCCACAGCAGATCGTCAATCAGGGGCTTTTGCGTATGCACGATGAGACGGGCATTGACCTCGTGGCGACCAATGACCTTCATTATATTTATGACACCGACCAGGAAGCGCACGATATCCTTTTGTGCATTCAGACCGGGAAAAAAGTGACAGACGAAAACCGTATGCGGTATGACGGCGGACAGTATTATCTGAAATCGCCGGAAGAAATGGCAGAATTGTTCCCGTATGCGCCGGAAGCCATCACCAATACACATAAGATCGCAGAACGCTGCCATGTGACGATTGAATTTGGACATTACAAACTGCCTCATTTTCAAGTGCCGGAAGGCTATACGTCGGAGAGTTACCTGCGGAAATTGTGCCAGGAAGGACTGGAGCGCAAATACCACGACAGTGAGTACGATAAACAGATGCTTCAAGACCGCCTGGATTATGAACTGGATACGATTTCCAGTATGGGATTTGTCGATTATTTCCTGATTGTATGGGATTTTATTAAATATGCCAAAGACCACGGCATTCCGGTTGGCCCGGGGCGAGGTTCGGCAGCCGGAAGTATCGTGGCGTACACACTTCAGATCACGGATATTGTCGATCCGATCAAGTATAATCTGATCTTTGAGCGATTTTTGAATAAAGAGCGTGTCACGATGCCCGATATCGATATTGACTTTTGCGTCGAACGCCGGCAGGAAGTCATTGATTACGTGACGGAAAAATATGGAAAAGAAAAAGTGGTGCAGATCGTTACATTTGGTACGATGGCAGCGCGCATGGTTATCCGCGATGTCGGACGTGTGCTGGATCTTCCGTATGCGCTGGTAGATTCGGTTGCAAAAGCGGTGCCGATGGAACTTGGCATCACGATTCAAAAAGGTCTGGAGATGAATCCGGAACTGAAGAAAATGTATGAAATGGACGAGGATATCAAGAAACTCCTGGATATGTCGATGCGTCTCGAGGGACTTCCGCGCCATACGTCAATTCATGCCGCGGGTGTCGTCATCAGTCCCGAGGAAGTGGATGAATTTGTACCGCTTTCCCGCGCGGCTGACGGTACGATCACGACGCAGTATACGATGGTAACGCTCGAAGAACTCGGCCTTTTGAAAATGGACTTTCTGGGCTTGCGAAATCTTACAGTTATCAAAAATGCGACCGAGGGAAAATTGTCACTGCAGGACATCAATTACGACGATCCGAACGTTTACGAGATGATCTCTGCCGGGAAGACGGAGGGCGTTTTCCAGCTGGAGAGCGAGGGAATGAAAAACTTCATGAAGGAGCTAAAGCCGGAATGTCTCGAGGATATCATCGCCGGTATCTCCCTTTACCGCCCGGGGCCGATGGACTTTATTCCCAAATACATCGCCGGAAAAAATGACAGACACAATATTGTCTACGACTGCCCGCAGTTAGAGCCGATTTTGAAAAATACGTACGGATGTATCGTATACCAAGAGCAGGTTATGCAGATCGTGCGTGATCTCGCCGGTTACAGCTATGGACAAAGTGACAATGTGCGGCGTGCCATGTCAAAGAAAAAAGCCAAAGAAATGGAACGAAACCGCAACATCTTTATTTATGGTGATGAAAGCGAAAATATCGAGGGATGTATCAAACGCGGAATCCCGGAGGAGACGGCAAGCAAGATTTATGCAGACATGACAGATTTTGCCAAATACGCATTTAACAAATCGCATGCTGCCGCATATGCTGTTGTGTCTTATCAGACAGCATATCTGAAATATTACTATCCAAAGGAATTTATGGCAGCTCTTCTTACTTCGGTTATGGATAATACCGGAAAAATCACCGAATATACGATGAGCTGTCGACAGATGGGCATCCAGATTCTGCCACCGGACATCAATGAAGGAGAGGCGAATTTTACGCCGACCGAAAAGGGAATCCGCTATGGCCTGGCTGCGATCAAGAGTGTCGGCCGGCCGGTCATTGAGGAAATTGTGACAGAACGCCGTGCCGCCGGTCCGTATGCTTCGCTGAAGGATCTGTGCAGCCGTCTGTCCGGAAAATCGATGAATAAGCGTACATTGGAAAGTTTTATCAAGGCGGGGGCGCTTGACTGCCTCGAGGGAACGCGCAAGCAGAAAATGAGTGCGTATGCTTCGATTCTGGAAGGCATCAGCCACGAAAAGAAAGCGACGATGACAGGACAGTTGTCATTGTTTGATTTTGCCAGCGATGAGGACAAGGAAGAACTGGAAACTAAGTTCCCGGATGTCGGTGAATATGATAAAGAAATGATTCTTGTCTTTGAAAAAGAGGTGCTTGGCCTGTATATCAGTGGTCATCCGCTCGAGGACTATGTCGATGTGATGAAGCGAAATATTACGCGTCAGACGATTGATTTTGCAATCGCCGACGGAGAACGTGTACCGCGTGTCAAGGATAATGAGACGGCAGTAATCGGTGGGATTATTGAGAATAAAGTTGTTAAAACAACGAAAACAAACAATATGATGGCATTTATCACGATTGAAGATCTTCTCGGAACGGTGGAAGTGATCATCTTTCCACGTGATTACGAGAATTACCGCCCGCTTTTGGAAAATGACCGGAAGGTGTTTGTCAAAGGGCGTGTTACGGTGGAAGAGGACAAACCGGCGAAAATGATCTGTCAGAAGATTGTGCCATTTGACGAGGTTCCGAAGCAGCTCTGGATCCAGTTTACGGACAAGCAGAGTTATCTTGCGGCGGAGCAGTCATTGTTTGATTCTTTGGCAAAATACGATGGTCAGGATAAGGTCATTGTCTATCTGTCCACAGAACGTGCAAAAAAGCAGCTTCCAAACAGTCGTATGACAAAAGTATGTCCGGAATTGCTGGAGGAACTTTATAAAAAATTTACAAAAGAAAATGTCAAAGTAGTACAAATGAGTATTGAAAAAGTTTTGTAAATATCGTACAATGAAAGAGGATTGGAGGTAAACAGTAATGTCAGAAAAAGCAGTGAAAACGATAGGAGTATTGACAAGTGGTGGGGATGCACCGGGTATGAATGCAGCGATTCGTGCTGTCGTTCGAGCGGGATTATCAAGTGGACTGAAAGTAAAAGGTATTCGCCGCGGATATGCGGGCTTATTAGAAGAAGATATTGTAGATATGGATACAATGAGTGTATCTGATATTGTACAAAAAGGAGGAACCATCCTTTACACTTCCCGTTGCCCGGAGATGGTAACACCGGAAGGCCAGAAAAAGGCAGCAGATATCTGCCGTAAACATGGCATCGATGGTATCGTAGTTATTGGAGGAGACGGTTCTTTCCGTGGAGCGCAGAAACTTTCTGCCAACGGAATCAACACGATCGGTGTTCCGGGAACAATCGATCTTGACATCTCTTGTACAGAATATACGATCGGTTTTGACACCGCCTGCAACACGGCGATGGAAGCAATCGACAAAGTACGTGATACATCCGCATCCCACGAGCGATGCAGTATCATTGAAGTAATGGGACGTACTGCCGGCCATATCGCATTGTGGTGTGGTATCAGTAATGGTTCTGAATATATTACAATTCCGGAACGCTATGACAATGATGAGCAGAAGATTATCGAGAAAATCCGTGCAAAACGCCGTATCGGTAAAAAGCATCATATCATTGTAAATGCCGAGGGAGTTGGAAATTCTTACCAGATGGCAAAAGATATCGAGGAGGCAACCGGAATCGAAACACGTGCAACTGTTATCGGTCATATCCAGCGTGGTGGTAACCCATCCTGCCGTGACCGTGTCTATGCATCTTCCATGGGCGCGATGGCTGTTGATCTTTTGATCGCCGGCAAGACAAATCGTGTCGTAGCATATCGTTCCGGTAAATTCTGTGATTTTGATATCGAAGAAGCGCTGGCAATGACAAAAGACATTGATGAGCATCTTTACAGTTTGACGATGCGTTTGTCACGATAGACAATACATTTGATTTTATGATTGTTTACAGAACTCTTTTCGGAGAATCCTGTTTTCGTATAACAAATAGCACCCAAAAGGGTGCTATTTGTTTTGCGTTAGTTTAAATTTTACTCTTCTGAAGTTTCAGTAGTGTTTTCTTCAACAGTTTCCTCTGCGGCTTCGTCGTCGCTTTTCTCCGGCATGTTTATGGTAACATAATCTCTTTCGTCATTTGGTGTTTCCGGGAAGTCGTCAGAATCCTCAGAGTCTTCATCCTCTCCGTAAAGATCATTATCGAAATCATCGTCATCATAATCATCTACGTAGTCCTTCATCAGGATGTTTTTCAGAAAATACAAAGCGGCTCCGATGGTAGCAAGTGTTGCAACTACTCCCAGGAGAAATTTAAAAAACTTTTTCATAATCACATCGTCCTTTCTGTCCGCATGCTTAGTGTGGCATTTACGGAAATATATATACATATTTTACGGGAAAATAAAGAAAAAGTAAAGGGGTTTTTATACAAAAGTGTGAAAAGAAATAAAATAAATATATATATTTTGTGAAAAATAATTGTTGTAATATGAAAGAAGATGTTGTATTATAATAAATATATAGGGGATTTTGTGATGTGAATTATGCAATAAATACAAAATTTATCATCGCAGTAAATTTCTAAATATATACAAATTGAATGGAGGATTCTGTTATGGCAGGAAAAGCAAAATATTCTAAAAAACCAGAAAATAAAAAAAAGGTTACAGAGAAAAAGGAAGTTGTGAAGACGGAGGCTAAACCGGTAGAGACAAAACAGGAAACGGCATCTGCAGAGACATCAGCAGCCAAGACAACAAAGGCAGAAGCAAAGAAAGAAACAAAATCAGGAGCAAAACGAGGACCAAAACCTGGTGCAAAACGTGGACCGAAACCAGGAGCAAAACGAGGACCAAAACCGGCATCGGAGCGCACGATCGAAATGACAGTGCAGTTTGGTGAAAAAGAAGTTACATACACAGATATGGTAAACCGCATTAAAGCAATGTGGAAAGAGCAGGGCAAACGTGAAGTATCCATGAAGAGCCTTGAATTGTATGTAAAACCGGAAGAATCCAAAGTGTATTATGTAATTAATTCACAGGATAAAAAACCGGTTATCGGAGAGATTGATTATTAATTTGCAATGCAGAGCAGCCCATCGCAGTCAGCGGTGGGCTGTTTTAGGATTCATTCTCTTTATTGATAAAATTTATTGATAGTGTTCTCTAAATGTGTTATACTATAGAAAAGTCGTACTGACATACGAAGGAAATCCTGAGTAGGAAGGCGGTATAGTTCGAAATACATATTCGTGGCACGAAGTGTTGACGGTCGGCTTTTGTCGATCTTTTTTTATTGCTTTAAGGAAATTTGCCTGCAAAGCGAAAAACACGGAAAGGAGAACTTGCATGGAGAAACGTGTTGCCGTGATCGGAATCGTAGTAGAAAAAGAAGAATCCGCAGAAACCGTGAATGCGATATTGCATGAATACCGCGACGTGATCGTCGGAAGAATGGGAATCCCTTACCGGGAACGTGGGCTGTCTGTGATCAGCGTGATTGTTGACGCACCCAATGCAACGATCAGTGCTATTTCAGGAAAACTAGGGATGACAGACGGAGTAACAAGCAAAGCAATTTATGCAACAAAATGAAGTGGAGGAAAACAAAAATATGTACAATCCAAAGTCGGGAAAAGCAACCGAATTTATCGATGACAGGGAGATATTAGATTCCCTGGAATATGCACAAAAAAACAAAAATAATAAAGAAGTAATAGATGCGATATTAGAAAAGGCATCTGCCATGAAAGGCATCAGCCACAGGGAGGCTGCTGTTTTATTAGAGTGTGAATTAGAAGAAGAAAACAAGAAAATAGAAAAATTGGCGAAAGAAATCAAGCAGCGTTTTTATGGTAATCGAATCGTAATGTTTGCTCCGTTGTATCTGTCAAATTACTGTGTCAATGGCTGCACCTATTGTCCATATCATCATTGCAATGAGCATATCCGCAGAAAAAAACTGACACAGGATGAAATCCGAGACGAAGTCATTGCTTTGCAGGATATGGGACACAAGAGACTTGCCATCGAGGCAGGAGAAGATCCGGTCAATAATCCGATCGAGTACATTTTGGAAAGCATTAAGACCATTTACAGCATCAAACATAAAAATGGTGCGATTCGCCGTGTCAATGTAAATATTGCTGCTACAACTGTAGAAAACTATCAGAAATTACACGATGCCGGCATTGGAACGTACATTTTGTTCCAGGAGACTTATAACAAAGAAAGTTATGAAAAACTGCATCCAACCGGACCAAAACACAACTACGATTATCATACCGAAGCAATGGACCGCGCGATGGAAGGCGGCATCGATGATGTCGGACTTGGGGTATTGTTTGGCTTGGAAATGTACCGCTATGAACTTGTCGGAATTATTATGCACGCGGAGCATTTGGAAGCGAAATTTGGAGTCGGACCGCATACGATCAGTGTACCGCGAATCTGCCCGGCAGATGATATTGATCCGGGAGAATTTACGAACGCAATTTCCGATGAAATATTTGAAAAAATTGTTGCGGTTATCCGTATTGCCGTGCCATACACGGGTATGATCGTGTCGACAAGAGAATCTCAGAAAACACGTGAAAAAGTGCTTGGACTCGGTATTTCACAGATCAGTGGCGGATCCCGCACAAGTGTCGGCGGATATGTCGAAGAAGAAAAAGAAGAGGACAATTCTGCACAGTTTGATGTCAGCGACCGCAGAACCCTGGATGAAGTTGTCAACTGGCTTCTCGAACTGGGATATATCCCGAGCTTCTGTACGGCATGCTACCGCGAAGGAAGAACCGGTGACCGCTTTATGAAACTGCTGAAATCCGGTCAGATCGTCAATTGCTGTCAGCCCAATGCACTGATGACATTAAAAGAGTATCTGGAAGATTATGCCAGCGATGACACCAAACAAAAAGGGGAAAAAGTCATTCAAAGAGAATTGGAAGTCATTACCAATCCTACGGTAAAAGAAAAGGCAAGAGAATATATCGAAAATATCCACGAAGGCCAGAGAGATTTCCGGTTTTAAAATAAATGCATAGGGTCTAATAATTGGCGAAACGGGAGTTATCGTGAGATAACTCCCGTTTCTGTCAATTGCCAGACCATAAGTTTAGGCATTCAACGTCAAATGAACGGCAAATCCGCCGAATTCTCCTTTGATATAAACAAAAGTCATAAAACCGTCTTTGTCGTATTTCGCAGTCGACATATCAAATTCGATGCCGCGCAGACCAAGATGGTATACAGCACGTTCTACGGAATTACATCCGACAGCGATATGTCCGTGGGTTCCTGCTCCCGGTGCTTTCATTACTTCGATTTTTTTGCCGCAGAAATACGATACGTCGATATTTTTCTGAGGGAAACCAAACATGGTAGTGAAAGCGTCTGCAGTATCCGCAGCCTCGGCATCATCGGCACAATTGATACCGATGTGTTTGACTTTAAAGCCAAGCATATGGTTGACAGCTTCACGTGTAAGAGCAACGATATTGGTAAATTTATCGGCTGCAAGAAGCGAGGTGTCTACCATCCAGCTTCCACCGCATGCGATAATACGGTCAAAGTCAAGGTATTCATTCAGGTTGGAAGAATTGATACCGCCGGTTGGCATAAATTTCATCTCCGTGTAAGGAGCAGCCATTGCTTTGATCAATTTCAGTCCGCCAATTGCCTCCGCCGGAAATACTTTAACGACATCCAGGCCAAGAGCAGCAGCTTTCTGTACGTCGCTTGGTGTCGCACAGCCCGGCATTACCGGGATTTTTTTATTGATACAATATTTTACTAATTTTTCATCCATTCCGGGACTGACGATAAATTTGGCACCGGCAGCTACAGCGCGGTCTACCTGCTCGGTTGTGATCATGGTGCCGGCTCCGATCACCATATTCGGATATTCTTCTGACATGATCTTGATTGCTTCCTCAGCGCAATCGGTTCGAAATGTCACTTCCGCACAAGGAAGTCCGCCGGTACAAAGAGCTTTGCCAAGCGGTCTGGCATCCTCGGCATGCTTCAATGCAACTACGGGAACAATCCCAATCTTCGAAAGAGTAACTAATACATCGTTCATTGAAAAAACCTCCTTTTCCCTCTAGTATAACCGATTTTGTAAACAGATGTCAATGGAGAAAAATTCGTTGCTATTTTCCCACCAAAAGAGTATACTAATAAAAGAGGTTGGTGGTAAAAATGTTTTCGGAAATTTATTATTCTAAAAAGACAGGAGAACCGGTGCAGGTCGTTGCAAAGTGCAGTATATTGCCGGATGAGATCCCGGGGATCTGTTTTCAGCAAATGAGCGGAGAATTTGCTTGCTATGTCTGGGATGTGGAACATTTCAAAGCAAATTATCAAAAAGAAAAAGTGCAGATAAAAGAAGAGGCAGAGACAGAGCCAAAGCCAAAGAAAGAAATTTCGGATCTGGTTCGTTTTCTCGATGCGGATACTTACCGCGAAAAAATGAAAATATTGGAAAGTATGAAAGACGACTTAAATGAGCATATTTTAAATAATATGGCAGTGAGTCTGGATCTTTCCCTGGAAGATGGTGTGGACGGATATTCCTTCCTGATGTCTGAACTTAAGATACGAAGCCGTTTTGAGGGCAAGCGAGGAGAGCGATTATGAATTACCGAATGCAGATACAATACGATGGTGCGCGGTACCGTGGCTGGCAGAGACAGGCGGCGACCGGTGATACGATCCAGGGAAAACTCGAAGCGATACTTACCAGACGGTTTGGAAGAAATATTGAAATTGACGGTGCAAGCCGTACGGACGCCGGGGTTCACGCATTGGCACAGATTGCCAATTTTCACGTAGCAGACGATGAGGCGGTGGAGCCGGAGGAACTTCAAAAATATATCAATCAATATTTGCCGGAAGACATCGCCGTTACCGGTGTAGTGGCGGCGGGTGAGCGGTTTCACAGCCGGCTTAATGCGACGGGAAAAACCTACGAATATCATTTGATCCCATATGGTACATACGATGTCTTTGCGCGAAAATACGCGTGGCAGATGACGGAACCGCTTGACATCGAAGCCATGCGGGAAGCAGCGGGACATGTACTTGGAAGTCATGATTTCCGCGGTTTTTGTACCAAGGCAGCAAAGAAAAAATCGACCATCCGCACAATCCGGCTTTTGGAAATCTATGAGACAAAAAACGAAATTGTCATAGAGATTACCGGCAATGGATTTTTGTACAATATGGTGCGTATTCTCGTCGGAACTCTTGTGGAAGTCGGCATGGGATTGCGAAAAGCGGATGACATCCCGACGATTTTGGAGAAAAAAGAACGCCGGTATGCAGGCGAGACAGCGCCGGCATGCGGACTGTTTTTAAAACAAATTTACTATGAATAAAAGGAAGCGGTCGTATGAGAGAAATGGAATTTAAAATGGAGCGGGAAGGCCTTGTCAAACCGGGTGAAAAAATCCGGGTGACAGAAGGTGTACTGCCGAGTGCGTATTATTATACTATCATACCGGCGGTTGCCATGTCGGGAAATATCGCATTTTCCGAGCGGCTGAAAAACCGCGAAGGTGTGGTAAAAGATGTAGTTGAAAATGAAAAAGGCTATTATGTGATAGCCGAATTTGATGAATAAATGGAGGAATGAACATGGAACGCGAAAATGCATGGAATGGATATGAAACAGAAGAATTGAAAAAAGTGGATGCGTTAAATCAGGAATACCGCACATTTTTGAATGAGGGAAAAACCGAGCGCGAATGCGTGAAACTGGCTGTGAAAATGGCAGAAGAGGCAGGATACCGCGACTTAAAAGAGGTTATTGCCAAAAAAGAGACATTGAAGGCAGGAGACAAAGTGTACGTTGTCGGCATGAAAAAAATGATCTCTCTTTTCCAGATCGGAAAGAAACCGTTGGAAGAAGGAATGGCAATCCTTGGCGCGCACATTGACTCCCCACGTTTGGATATTAAACAGAATCCGTTGTACGAAGAGGGCGGTTTTGCTTATCTTGACACCCATTATTATGGTGGAATCAAAAAATATCAATGGGTGACACTGCCGCTTGCCATCCACGGTGTGATCGCGAAAAAAGACGGAACAGTTGTCGATGTCAAAATCGGAGAGGATAAAGAGGATCCGGTATTTTGCGTGACAGACCTTTTGATTCATCTTTCTGCGGACCGCATGGAAAAGAAGGCAAATAAAGTGATCGAGGGAGAAGAACTGGATCTGTTATTTGGAAGCAAGCCACTCAAAGGCAAAGAAAAAGAAGCGGTAAAAGAAAGTGTTCTTGCACTTTTAAAAGAAAAATATGACATGGAAGAAGAAGACTTTTTGTCGGCAGAATTGGAAATCGTGCCGGCAGGAGAAGCGCGTGAAGCCGGTATTGACACCAGCATGATCATGGGTTACGGACAGGACGACCGTGTCTGTGCATTTACGTCTCTGAAAGCAATGCTCGAGGTCGAAGGCACGGAATATACGACATGTTGTCTCCTTGTAGATAAGGAAGAAATTGGAAGCGTCGGAGCGACCGGAATGCAGTCGAAAACCTTTGAAAATACGGTGGCTGAGATTCTTGCCTGCATGGGTGAATACAGTGATCTCGCTGTCCGCCGTTGTCTTGCGAATTCGAAAATGCTCTCTTCGGATGTAAGTGCTGCCTTTGATCCGACATTTAAGTCAGCTTACGAGCCGAAAAATGCTGCTTATTTTGGAAAAGGAATGGTATTTAACAAATTTACCGGTTCCCGCGGAAAATCCGGAAGCAATGATGCGAATGCCGAATATATCGCAGGCATCCGCCGTATCCTGGATGAGAGAAATGTCGCATACCAGACGGCAGAACTTGGAAAAGTAGATGTCGGTGGAGGCGGAACAATTGCTTATATTATGGCACTTTATGGTATGGAAGTGATTGACTGCGGTGTCGCCGTTCTCAATATGCATGCTCCTTGGGAAATCGTCAGCAAGGCAGATGTCTATGAGACGAAAAAAGGTTATATTGTATTTTTGGAAGATGCATTTTCAGTAAAATAAGATCTGTTGAAAATAGTTTTGCTTCGAGGCATGGATCATCGCGGTTCGTGTCTCGATTTTTTTGTCCGAAAAACGATATCTTGACAATAGCCGGCTTCCCTCGTATGATAGGCTTACAATTATAAAAGAAGGGGAAATGCACATGATGATTCAAAGGGATAGTCTGACGGAAAACATGATATTACAGGGACGCTATGAAGTAAGAAAAGCCACACATACGACACAAGTAGAACGGGATTATGAAGTATACGACCGAGAGGAAAAGAAAGAATACCGGGTAAAGGAATTTTATCCGTCAAATTACTGCAGCAGGGGAGCAGACGGGCAAACAGTCATCGTGCGTGGAGTACGAAACCAATCTGTCTTTGAGCAGTCAAAGGAATGGTTTGCGCAGGCCTACCGACAGATTGCCGCCGGTACGAAAACAAAGGGGTTCCCGGAAGCAGTGCGCCTGTTTTCGGAAAATAATACGATTTATGTTATTTTAGAAAAATCAGATGGCGGGAGGCTTTCTGAGCAGATCCGGCATGCCGGCGGAAAACTGTCTTATGCCGAAAGTGTGCCCATCCTGCGCGCAATTGTGGAAACCTTACTGCAAATGCAGCCACCGAAGGGATATCTGCCCCAAATTTCCAAAGAAAGCATAGTGCTCTTAAAAAAGCAGAATAAAACAGAGGTCATATTTACCGATATTGTGCAGAAAGAAGATGTCATCTATTCTGTGGGGAGTCTCTGGACTGAGATGCTGACAGGATTATGCCCTCAGACCTCATCCCTGCGTGCCCCGTCAGAACTGGGGGTGGAATTGCCGGCCGAAGCAGAGCAGATGATATTGCGATGTTTGGAAAAGAATACAGAAAACAGGGTGTCTTTGGAGGAACTTCTTTCGATTCTCCCGCGGGGAAGAAAGGAGAGGATTGTGCTTACGAAAAAACAAGTTTTATTAGCTGTCACTGCGCTGATCTTTGCGATAGCAGCATGGAAAAGTCTGCTTCCGAAAGAGAAAGAAGTTTTGGTCGCGGAAAAGCAATCCTTTTTGACAGAAACGGCAGATGTGGAAAGGGGTGTGTCGTCACCTGTATCGCCGGGAGCGATTCAAGTGAGTGTGGCAAGTGCGCCGGCGATAACGGAGGAGGCTGTAAGCAGGGTGGTTTTAGAAGAGGTCCCGATAAATACGCCGGAGCAAACACCCGGGAAGACGAAAAAGACAAAACAGAAACAAAATAAGAAGAACAAAAAGAAGAGTGGGGAAGAAAGGCAAAATAAGGTGGAGCAATCCATTGTCGCACCGAGTAAACCACATAAGCAGAAGTCGGATTTGTTTGATTTTTGGTAAAATAGGAGGAACTTATAATGTGGACATTATAAAGGTATAATAAAAAAGTTATTAAGAAGGTAAAAATAACACCTATACTTTATGGCAAAAATATGTTATTCTGGAAATGGAGAAAGGAGGTTGCTAGATGCAACACAAAAAACTTATGGGGATTGTAGCTTTGCTGATGTGTCTTACGTTAGTGGCGCCGACAGTGACGATTGAGGCAGCGACAACAATCTACAACAACCAGACTGGTACGCAGGATGGGTACAATTATGAATTGTGGAAAGATTATGGGACCACAAGCATGACCCTGAATGGAGGGGGAACCTTCAGCTGCCAGTGGAGCAACATTGGAAATGCGTTATTCCGTAAAGGAAAGAAATTCGACGCGACCAAGACGTATTCGCAGCTTGGCAATATCACGATTGACTACGGCTGCAACTACCAGCCAAACGGAAACTCTTACCTCTGTGTATATGGCTGGTCAAAGAGTCCGCTTGTGGAATTCTACATCGTAGACAGCTGGGGAACCTGGCGTCCACCGGGAGGAACTTCCAAAGGACAGATTTACGTAGATGGCGGAACGTATGATGTGTACGAGACAACTCGTGTAAATCAGCCATCCATCGAAGGAAACACGACCTTTAAACAGTATTGGAGTGTACGTACAAGCAAACGTACGAGCGGAACGATTTCCGTGACAGAACATTTTAAAGCTTGGGCGAACAAAGGCATGAGCCTCGGAAAGATTTATGAAGCGGCTTTGAATATCGAAGGATATCAGAGCAGCGGAAGTGCCAATGTGTATAAGAATAATATGACCATCGGCGGAAGTTCCGGCGGATCGAGCAGTTCCGGAAACTCCGGCTCAGGCAGTTCGGGAAGCACAAGTTCAAGCACGAACAGGAAAGAGTGCGAAAGCATGACACTTGGAGGCAGTTATGCCGGAAGGATCAATTCTCCATTTAGTGGAGCAGCTCTTTATGCAAATGGGGATAATTGCAAATTTACCCAGTATTTTGCTTACGGCACACACAGTTTCTCTCTTCGTGGCTGTTCGAACAACGATAAAATGGCAAAAGTTGATTTGTACATCGGCGGTACAAAGAAAGGTACTTTTTACTATGGCGGAAGTTATCCTGCCGTATACACGATCAATAATGTAAGTCATGGAACAGGAAACCAGGAGATTAAACTGGTATGCTCCGAGGACAATGGTACATGGGATGCTTATGTAGACTATCTTACATGGCAATAAAGGGAATCAATGGGTGCCCTGTTATCGGGCATTCGGAATAGAATAAACGGCTCTGCCTGCGGCAAATAATCTACCGGCTGCGGGCAGAGTTTTTTGTATTGTTGTTTTCATATCCGAAAGCACCTGAACATAGCTTTTTCAGTAGACAAAGTGTGTGAAAAATGTTATAATTTTTTAAATATATGAAACAAGCAATGATCAGAAGGAGGAAATAACGTTGAATAAAGAACTCGTTATTGTGCTTGATTTTGGCGGCCAGTACAATCAGCTGATTGCCAGACGTGTCCGAGAGTGTCATGTATACTGCGAAGTGCACCCATACACCCTTGGAATCGATAAGATCAAGGAAATGAACCCGAAAGGGATTATATTTACCGGTGGACCAAACAGTGTATATGCAGAAGAATCCCCACGTTATCAGAAAGAAATTTTTGAACTTGGTATCCCGATTCTCGGAATCTGCTATGGTTCCCAGTTGATGGCATATACGCTCGGAGGAACAGTGGAGACAGCACCTGTCAGCGAATACGGAAAGACAGAAGTCAAAGTGGACAAGTCGTCTCTTTTGTTTAGCGATGTCGAAGAAAAGACAATCTGCTGGATGAGCCACACCGATTATATCGCAAAGGCACCGGAAGGCTTTACTATCAGTGCGACGACACCTGTCTGCCCGGTAGCAGCGATGGAAATGCCTGAGAAAAAACTTTATGCAACGCAATTTCATCCCGAAGTTCTTCATACTCAGGAAGGTGTGAAGATGCTTTCCAATTTTGTATACAAAGTCTGCGGCTGCAGTGGTGACTGGAAAATGTCTTCTTTCGTAGAAGATACCATCCGTTCCATCCGTGAAAAGGTCGGCGACGGCAAAGTGCTCTGTGCCCTTTCCGGTGGTGTTGACTCTTCCGTGGCAGCAGTCCTTCTTTCAAAGGCAATCGGCAAACAGTTGACTTGCGTCTTTGTTGATCAGGGACTTCTGCGCAAAAATGAAGGAGACGAAGTTGAAGCTGTATTCGGCCCGGACGGCCCATACGACCTGAACTTTATCCGTGTCAACTGCCAGGAACGTTTCTATGAAAAACTTGCCGGTGTCAGTGAACCGGAAGCAAAACGTAAAATCATCGGAGAAGAATTCATCCGCGTTTTCGAAGAGGAAGCAAAGAAAATCGGAGCTGTCGATTTCTTAGTACAGGGAACGATTTACCCGGACGTGATCGAATCCGGTCTCGGTAAATCCGCAGTCATCAAGTCCCACCACAATGTCGGTGGTCTCCCGGACTGCGTTGATTTCAAAGAAATCATCGAACCTCTCCGTCTCCTTTTCAAGGACGAAGTTCGTAAAGCCGGCCGTGAACTCGGCATCCCGGAATATCTGGTAAGCCGCCAGCCATTCCCGGGCCCGGGCCTTGGAATCCGTATCGTCGGCGAAGTAACGGCAGAAAAAGTCCGCATCGTTCAAGACGCCGACTACATCTACCGCGACGAGATCGCCAAAGCCGGCATCGAAGGCCTCGGTCAGTACTTCGCAGCCCTTACCAACATGCGCAGCGTCGGTGTTATGGGTGACGAACGTACCTATGACTACGCCGTAGCTCTCCGCGCCGTAAACACAACCGACTTCATGACCGCCGAGTGCTCCGAAATTCCATTCGAGGTACTCCAAAAGGTAATGAACCGAATCATAAACGAGGTGAAAGGGGTCAACCGCGTAATGTACGATCTGACCAGCAAGCCACCCGGAACGATAGAGTTTGAATAATGTAAAAACAGCGGGAAGCCAGTAAAATCAAGGCTTCCCGTTTTTCGTGCTTGCAAAATGCTTGCAAAAAGTTGGTTCGCTTATATATTAATATCAGAAAAATATGTTTCAATTATATATTTCTGTAATTCTGAGGTTTTCTTTATCAAATCAAGAATACGATTTTCGTATTTGTTTACTATTATTTTTTGACAAATATCTTTGGTTAAGCGTCCTTTGAAATTTACAAAGCGTAGAGCAGAATCATAGTCTTTGTTTTCAATAAAGAGGTTTAATTTTTTCACAACATCATTGTATAGAGTTTTAATTTTTTCAGAAGAAGTAATGTTCTGTAATTCTGAGGTTAGTGTATTGATGTCTTGTCGTTCGTGTAAGAAATTTTCTTTAAACAAATTGTTTATGTATTCATTAACATAAGCGGTTGCTTGTTTTTCGATATTATCCGAAAGTAATTTCCAAAATGCATTGTGAAAAGAATCCAAAGCATCTTCACCAGAACAAAATGAATCAATTGCCGCTTGAAGAATATGGTCATCGCATAAAATATTTTCGATTTCGTTTATTGGAAGAGTATACACTTTCTTTTCTTTCCATTTTTGAACTTGAACAGGAAGATGATGATCTCCGTCAATTATGCCAATTGCTTGGGTGATAAAAGCGGAGGTATTGTTATATGCATCCACATAGTCAATAACATTTCTATGTCCATCTACTGGGATAACAGTATATTCAGGAAATAAAATGGAGTAAAGTTTATAATCAAGACTACTTTTGTTATTTCCTTCACAAAAGCAAATGTTTTTTCGACTTCCTACAAGTTCCATTATGAGTACCTCTGGAATGATTTCGTTTTCTGGTAAAATTTCAAATTCCCAGTTGTAGGGAGGGATAAATTTTTTGTTCCACAATATTGTGCAATTACTACGTGTGGTTGCAAAATTGAGATTGTGTGTAAGATATATAAACTTACAGTCAGTTCGATTTTTTTCGAGTACATCCCATAATTTATTGCAAATTGTTAAGTGAAGATGATTTTCTGGTTCGTCAACTATGATATAGGAATTTGGTGGAGCAAGTAAAATATGTGCAATATAATAAAATACAGCTTTTTCACCATCACTAAGTTGGTTGAAGTTGTATGGATTTATATTGTTACCAGTAACAAACAAGCCTGTTCGATCGTTTTTTAGATGACGATGTTCTATTATCTGATCCCATATTTCAATCGTTTTTGTTAAGTAAGAATAATTTTGAATCCCCCTATCGTAAAGTTCCAATGCACAGTCGGTATGTTGAGCCATTAAAGCATCAATCAAATCATTCATGTCAGATGTGATAAGTTCTTGAAAGTTTCCGTCGCTTCCAAGTTTAGTGTTAATTTGAAAATTTCGTACCTTTTGTATCTCGTCTCCAGAAGCTGATATTGAATTTCGTTTGTTATAGTGCAGAAAATGCTGAGCAGAAAGAATAACAATATTATTTGCTAGTTTACCATTCAATTGACGAGCAAAAGTGCTTTTTCCTGAACCATTTGCGCCAATCATTACTATTGAACCGTCAATTTCTTTAATTTGATTAAAAATATGCAATTTACATTGAAGATTAAGCAAGGTATCAATATATTCCAAATACTTCGAAGGAACATTATGTATCATATTTATAACATTATTATCACTTGGAGATATATTTAATTGTGAAATATTCTGTTTATCTAAAAAGCTCGATATAGCAGAAAGACTATAATCATCAAGAAGATACATTCCAGTTGGATTATATTGTGTGATTTCCGCTTGCAAAAAGGTTTTATATTGATCTGTTATATCATCGTTTAGGCAAGGAATAATGCTAAAATCATCCTTTAACGAGTTAAGCTTATCCATGCTTGAAAATAAAGGTTGTAGATAGTTTTCTGGATCGCTCATAGAAAAGCGACTTTTTAACAATTTACAAATTTCTTTTTGTTTTTCCTTAAACTGTTCTATTGTGGTAATTATAGTATTAATAACTTGCTGTATATTCTTAAAACCAAGTATAATATTTTCACGTTCTTGGGGTGTAATCATAGTATATTCTCCTTGTGTTATAAATTCATCCAATCTACATAGTCCCTATCACTCTTACAATCATCGCAAGAATTAGGCCAGTTCCATTTCCAATTATCATACTGTTCCTAGGTGATTTCCTTATTCTTGAGTTGTTGTTTTCTTTGATACCATTCTTTCAAAAAGAAATTTACTGTACCATATTCAATAACGATTCCGTAAGGTTCTTTAGCCCAAGAATAGGTATCGCTATTATATTTTCCTTTGAATTCCCAATCGTCATCATAATCCAAATCCTGTTCAAGGGAAAACAAATTAATTGTATTTCCACTAACATCAAGCCAAAACAGGGTTTCTAGAATATCTTCTGCTGAACCAAGATCATAATTTTTGATTGCTACATAGTTGACTTTAAGCGCCTTGGCGATGATTCGTAAGGTATCATCCTTGGGCGATTTTTTATTGCTTTCATATTGCCGGATACGAACACCGGTTGATGATTCTGAAAATCCACAGGCTTCTCCGAGTTCTTGTTGTGTCATACCGCGTTTTTGACGAATATGCTTAATGCGTTCACCTTGAGTCATAGTATTTCCCCATTTCTATTAGTCTGTTTTTTTATTATAACATAGGTAAATTTATTATGCCAGTAAAACCAAACCCCAAAAAACAAAAAAAGTTCTAAAAAAGACTTGACAGAACTTATATAGGTGTTATTTGATAAAAATAATAATGTGGCATACAAAGCATTGCAGACGTTACAAAAAGCATGTGAGGAATCGGACAAGGTATATTGTTATATGGATAAGTTAGCTGATATGATTGACAGTGATAATTCTTATATTCGGACAAGAGGGCTTACGCTGATTGCTTATAATGCCAAATGGGATAAAGACAATAAAATTGATGAAAATATAGACAAATATTTGAAGCATATAGAAGATGTTAAGCCGATAACGGCAAGGCAATGTATAAAATTACTGCCTATGATAGCAAAAAATAAGCCGGAATTAAAAGAAGATATTGTTTCAGCACTACAAAAAGCGGATATATCTATTTATGTTGATAGTATGCAATCATTGGTTTATAAGGATATTCAAAATTCTTTGGCTGAGATAGAAAAATTATGATTTTATTGAGATTTTAAGGAGTGTGGAATAATGGATGACTGGTTTACAATAGATAAAATTGATGCGAATACATATATTATCAGTGAATACCGACATTGGGAAGAAACGCATTGCTATCTGCTGAATGGAAATACCCGAAGCTTGCTTATCGATACGGGGCTTGGCATTTCTAATATTTATGAGGAAGCGCTGAAGATTACCGATAAGCCAATTACGGTAGTAGCCACGCATATTCACTGGGATCATATTGGCGGACATAAGTATTTCTCAGATTTTTATGCGCATGTTGATGAACTGGATTGGTTGAACGGTAAATTCCCTTTATCAATCGAAACGATAAGAGAGATAGTTGTAGACCGCTGTGATTTGCCCGAAGGGTTTTGCGTGAGCGATTATGAATTGTTTCAGGGTATGCCAACAAAAGTGCTAACAGACCATGACATCATTGACATTGGTGGCAGAGAAATTGAGGTACTGCATACTCCCGGACATTCTCCGGGGCATTTATGTTTTTGGGAAAAAGACAGGGGATATTTATTTACTGGCGATTTGGTTTATAAGGATATTCTGTTTGCTTATTATCCGTCTACTGACCCGGAAGCATATCTTGATTCTTTGGAAAAAGTTGCGGCATTGCCTGTGAAGAAAGTGTTTCCGGGACATCATTCACTGGATATAAAGCCAGAAATCTTAATTCGTATGCGGGAGGCATTTAGAAATCTTAAGGCAGACGGAAAACTTCATCATGGAAATGGAACATTTGATTATGGGGATTGGGGAGTTTGGTTATAGGAAGTAGACTGTGGCAAAGATAATGTTTCTTTTGGTGATGATTGACACATGGTGCTAGCACCATGTAAGTTAGAGTAGATAAGGGAAATGATAATATGGCAATTTGCAGTTATAGGCGGATCGCCATATTTTTGTTGAAAAATGGGCGTTTATATGGTAATATATAGGAGCAAAGATAAAAACACAACGCAAGGCAATCTTGCAGAACTGGTAGGTAGTCCAGTCGCACCGATTTGGTGTAAGTAGCCCTCCCTCCTTAGGGTCGTCCATTCTTTGTTCATCACAATTATTTTAAGGAGGAATTGTCATGGACAAAGTTTCGGGAAAGCTGACAGTATTTTTTGAAGAACCATTTTGGGTGGGAGTGTTTGAATGTGTATCAAACGGAAAGCTGTCTGTATGTAAGGTTACGTTTGGCGCAGAACCAAAAGACTATGAGATATATGATTTCGTTCTGAAAAATTACTATCAGTTACGATTTAGTCCGGCTGTGGTAACTGACGTAAAAGAAGCAAGCCGCAATCCTAAACGGGTACAGCGAGAAGTGAGGAAACAGATACAGAATACCGGGATAGGTACAAAATCGCAATAGGCTTTAAAATTACAGCAGGAGCAGTTGAAAACTGAACGCAAGATTGTGAGCCGAGAACAGCGGGAAGCAGAGAAACAGCGGCAGTTTGAACTGAAACAACAGAAAAGGAAAGAGAAGCATAGGGGTAGGTGATACCTACCTTGATGTCAATTAATAAGAATGTGTATATGGTATTTTAAGGCTTAGTTTACTTGAAATATTGACATATAAGGACTAAAAACAACAATAGATATTGTTACAGGGTGATAAATAATAAGGAGGAGAAAATGAATATACAGATTGAAGAAAAAAATACATTTGATAAAGCGCTAAAATCAGGAATTAGTTTATTTTTGGGTTCGGGATTTTCTGTTTTGTCCAAGGATAAGCAAGGGGATAGTCTGCCTTGTGGAAATGGGTTGTTGGATAATCTTAAAGAAAAATTTCCTAAAATATCAGCATTTAATGATTTAAGCAAGGTAAGTACAGTATTAGAAAAATCTATGGATAGAGATGAATTCAAAGAATATCTTACAAATAGGTTTACGGTTGCTGAATATGATAGAGTATATGATAATATAACTCAAATTAACTTGAAAAATATATTTTCAACTAATATTGATGATTTGATATTTAAAATATGGGAAAATGATAATCAATCGCAGCGTTATGTTAATAATACTTTAAATATGGGAGAAAGCAATGACAGCTTAGCGATAAATTATTTTCCAGTTCATGGATGTGTCATGAATCCAGAGAAAGAATACATTTTTTCCAATATTAAAATTGCATCAGCCTATTCATCACAAGATGGAAGTTGGGAAAGTTTAAAATTAACGGTTAGCAGTGCGCCTATACTTTTTTGGGGATGGAGTTTTAACGATTCCGATATAATTGAGGCAATATATTCTTCTCGTGGAAAAATGGTGGAGGATAATACTAGAAAATGGATTGTTTTGTATAAGCCAGAGAAGTTTGAGATAGAGTTTTACAAATCTTTGAATTTTAGTATTATTATTGCAGATACTGAACAACTATTAAAATACTTTAAGGAAATTGTACTAGAAAAAAAACCAGAGATAAGTTGTAAGATTAGAGTTCCGATGCAATATCAAGTGCCATCAGCAATAAAAGAAGCGTCATACCCTGTTGAAAATTTTTTTATGGGAGATATTCCTAGATGGTCATATATATATTCGGGGCAGATAATAAAAACACATCATTATAAAAAGATAGTAGACTTAATTCATAGCGAAAAAAATGTTATTGTAATAGGTATTCCTGCTTCTGGAAAAACAACATTGCTGATGCAACTAGCTAGTGGCATAGAATCAGAAAGACAGAGGCATATTTTGTATACACCAACTGTCGCAGAAGTGGATAGGTACTGTAAATTAGTTGGAAATGAAAAAGTTATGGTTTTTGTGGATAATTGCTTAAATGATTATATATCATTGATGCAATTAATGAAAAAAAATAATATTCAAGTTATAGGATTTGAGAGGGATAATCGTTATGAAAGCATTGCATATCGGTTAATGGAAAATAAACTCGGATATGAGTTATATGATGTAAGCGAGGTTAATGAACAGGATATTACTAGACTTATAAGTTCTATTCCGAAAGGAATATATTCCGGGAAGATAGTAGAACTCAAAGATAACACGATATTTGAAACTATTCGGAAACATACAAGAGTTCCAGTAATGGAAGACAGATTTGCAGATGTGTTAAGAGATTTGTATTCGTATGACCAAAAAGCAACGGAATTATTTTTGATGATTTCGTATGTTCATTCATGTGGTGTGCCGGTTTCTTATGATATGATTTATTCTTATTTAGAAGAAGATGATTATCAAACTGTATATGATGATATTAAAAATATAGGAAAACTGATTACAGAATGTTATAATCAAGATTTTGGCTTTCTTGGAGAAATTAGTTTAGATGATCAAGATTATTACAAATGCAGAACTCGGTATTTAGCAGAACTTATTATTCAAAAAGTACCTAATTATAAATTGATGCGGTTAGTATTGAATAAATTTGTTGAAAGGGTTCCGACATTTAAGATATGTAGGTATGATATTTTTAAAAGCTCAGCATTTGATGCAGATATAGTTACTAGATATTTTACTAAATATGAAGATGGGGTAGATTTTTATAAAAAATGTTTAGAAATTGAAGATTCTGCATTTATGTATCAGCAAATTGCTTTATATGCAAGCAGGAAAAGAAAATACAGTGATGCTTTTAGATGGATAGATACAGCTAAGAATTGTGAAAAAAAGAATATTTTTTCAATCAGAAATACTCATGCTATTATTTTATTTAATGCCAATATTAGTAAAGAAAATGAAGATGGAAGTGTTATTGCTACATTGCATCAGAGCTTGGAAATATTAAAAGATTGCTATGAAAATGATTTACGGAAAGGATTTCATGCTCGCATATTTGGGGAATTAGTTTTAAAGTTTTATGAAGCCTATGGTTATGATGAAGTCGAAAAATATATTGAGACAGCATTTAATTGGTTAGAAATTGAAATGGCGAGTAGGAATAATTCGAATACTTCAATTAAAAAAATGCGTCAGATAAAGAAAGAAATTGAAAAAAAGATTATATTACCCAATAGCTAAAATGGCTCTATTTTGGCTCTAAAAATTTTGACTGATACAAAAACGAGAATAATTTTTGAAGAATATGGATAATAAATGCTTGAAAAATGAGGAAAAAACAGTCAGTTCAAGCTATCCGTCCAAGAGTTTGAATAGGCTACAAGCAGTGCAGTCGCAACCCGAAAATCATATGTCGAATGCTTGCATTCGTAAAGATGATTTTTCGGGCGAGACTATACGGCGCCAGCCGTCATGAGGATGGAGCGAAGCGGAATCCGAATGGGCAGTGCAAAGTGAGAAAAATTATGGGAAGTCCTGTGGATGAGGCGAGATTTGAATATAAGTAAAAAGGTATATGATGTTGTAAATATAATATTTAGAAGCCTGCAAATAAAAAGTCAAGGCTAAATTTAAAGAACATTGAAAATTTTATACAGGTTGAAAAACAAATAATAGATAGAACCTGTGGTTTTTATACTGGATATATCCTCGTCAAGATATGTTTAGCATTGCCAAGAAAAGCTTTGATTTTGCTGACTTTTCTGTTAATTCGTATCAAAATAAGAAAACAGAAATTTCTTCGAGTAAAGCAATCTTTGGGAACAACCGGGTGGCAAAAGCATCTGGAGAATACAACTCTCTAGTTCCATTAAGTTGTTATGTGTTCCTATTGTCTCGTTCTACAAACCTGGGATTTTTCTGTTATAGCATTTTATATTATTCAGTTTCTCTTAAGCGTTTTACGATAGATTTTTTTGCTGTAAACTTGTAAATCACCAATGGCAACATGACATCCAGAATAATAAAAATTGGGATAACAGTAAGTACAGATAAAATGGTAAAGTGTGTACCGAAAAACCAGAACAATCGATGGAGAAATTGTATATTTCATGATATAAGTTGAAGAAATTAAAATTTTTTAATGAATGTGTACATTGTGGTAAAATCTGATTGTTAGTAAATTTACTGTGAGGTGAGAAAAATGGATAAACTGAAAGACTTTTCTAATTGGATGATGAAAAACTCGGGTTTGGCAGAAAGTTCAGTCTATAAATACACAAGAGCTGTTAATACAGTTTCAGATGAAATGTTCGATAGAAGAGTAGTTAATAAAAGTTTGTTAACAATGAATCTGGTAGAGTTGGATATTGCTATTTTGAATATTTTTGAAAACGAATTTTTTGTTGAAAAGAATACACGCGGAAAAAGAATGTATAGTAATGCTTTGAAACAATATAGGTATTTTGTTTTAGAAGAGATGGAAGATGATGAAGCAGAAAGACGAATTGAGAAAGAAATCAGTGTTTCTGACATTTTAACAGAAACGGAAAAACAGACGTTGGTTAAGGCGAGGATAGGACAGGGGAGATATCGGCAAAACTTGATGAAAAAGTACAATCATCAGTGTATTGTTACAGGAATAGATAAGTCTAAATTGCTTGTTGCAAGTCATATTAAGCCTTGGGCAATTTGTGAAAATTCAGAACGCGTTGACATAGAGAATGGATTGTTGCTGAGTGCTAATATGGATAGATTGTTCGACAGTGGGCTTATTTCATTTACGGATAATGGTTACATGCTCATATCGTCATTTGTAGGGAAGGATAATGTTTCCAGATTACATATATCGACTGATATACAAGTTAATCTCCGAGCAACAGTGAGGTTGTTGGCATACTTAGAGTATCATCGAGATGTGTTGTTTGTGAAATAGCAATAATAAGTTTAGAAAACGCATCACAAACTAACAAGAAAAATAAAAAAGTTTGAATATAGATTTGATAGGAGATGACACTATGGAAATTGAAATAGGCGTTGAAGATTTATTAAGCAAAAGAAAAATAGAATCAGACCGCATAGAGTTTAAGGCAGGATGGAATCCTGATGACATCTATCATAGTGTCTGTGCCTTCGCAAATGATTACAACAACGATGGCGGAGGATATATCGTTGTTGGAGTGGAAGAAAAAAATGGCGTAGCAGTGCGTCCTGTGAAAGGAATACCGGAGTATAAGCTGGATGGGATTCAAAAAGAAATGATTAGTTACAATAACATGATTTCGCCACCTTACTTTCCCAAAGCGGTTCCTCTGCAAATAGATGGAAAGTGGATATTGGTTATTGTAGCAAGAGCCGGACAGCAGCGACCATACAAATCGCCGGAATATGTTACAAGCAAGAAGGAGAAAAAGTACAATTATTATATTCGTTATTTGACCAGTTCCGTAAAAGCAAACCCAGAACAGGAACGGGAATTGATAAATATGTCTGACCAGACTCCTTTTGATTGCAGAGCAAATCATAAAGTAACTTTTGATGACATTTCATTTGTTCTTTTGGAGGATCACTTGCGTAAGACCGGTAGCAGACTTGCAAAGCAGGTGAAGGAGCGGGGTGTAGAAGAAATACTGGAAGACATGCAGTTGTTGGTAGGACCACCGGAACTCAGGTACATTCAAAATGTGGCTGTTATGATGTTCAGTGAACATCCGGAGAAATTCTTTCCATACACCTATGTGCAGATGACGTCATTTCCGGAGGGAAGTGTAGAGAATCCGGGTGTCAGTGAAGATTTTCCTAATATTACCGGATCAGTGCCGCAGATGATACAGGCAACCATGGAACGATTTCGTAATCTTTTTATCCGCGAAAAAGTCATTAAGGTTCCTAATCAGATGGAAGCCTTGCGGATTATGAATTATCCATATCAAGCGATTGAAGAGGCTGTTGTCAATGCGTTTTATCACAGGGATTATATGTCCTGTGAGCCGGTTACGATAGAGATAGAACCAGACTGTATCAATATTATGAATTTTCCAGGTATTGACAGATCTATTTCGGAAAAGACAATAGCGGAAGGAAAGAGATTTGTCTCAAGATATTATCGGAACAGACGGTTAGGAGAGTTCCTTAAAGAATTGGATTTGTCAGAAGGTCACTCATCTGGCATACCGACGATACAGGAAGAACTGGAAAAGAATGGTTCGCCAAGAGCGGAATTCTTTACCGATGAAGATAGACGGGCGATGAGGATAAGGATTCCGATTCATCCGGCGTTTTTGGAAGATACGGAATCGATGAATGACAACTTGTTGCAAAATGAAACAAAATTTGAAACAAGTATGAAACAAGTTTTGAAACCAAAAGATTTTGAAAAATTGGTGGGAGTCATTAAGATATTAGAACAGAAGAAGAAAATTACAATTCAAGAGGTAATGGAAATAACCCAGAAGTCAAGAACGACAGCATGGAGATATATGAAGATTTTGGTCGAATTGGGCGTTGTTGAAACAGATGGGAATACAAATAATATGATATATCGTATTAGGTAGTCCTGATCGATTACGAAGGTATTTAGAGTGTGGAGCTGTTAGGAGATGATGGTCAATATCCTAACCACATCTTAACCAATGTGGTTAGGATAGAAATGCAGGAATTTGGAGAGAAGGTGAAGTAATGTCATATATTGTAAAATCATCGAAAAAAACAAGAAAATCGGGGGAAGAAACAGAAACAAAGGCATTATTATATCTAATGAATCTGAGAAAGGATAGTGAGGAGATATACTATTTTATTGTCGATTTTTTTAATGATTTAACAGGCATGGATGCATTGTCTGATAAGTTGTGGGATATACAGTCAAAAGGAGCAAAAGGAAACTCCCCAAAGGCAATAGGAAAAGAGTTAGTAACATTGTTTAAAAACTATATGTGTGATTTTGAGTTTGCGGATTACGTGTGAAGATTTATGTAAATAACCATATTGAGGTTGTGCTGAAGAGAACACAGTGTTTGGCACTGATGAAAACGTATATATTGTGTAAAAAGGAAAAATTTATGAGAGATCCAATTGAGAATATAAGTCGTTTACAAACACAACTAAATGACTTACAGCTGGAAAATCAAATATTGAAAAATATCCTGGATAATGCAGGGATTTCTTATGGACAGGAATTATTGCGTTTGCATGCATCAGAAGAGTTATGTGAATTTGACAAAAATCAGGGAGCAAGAATCAAGGCACCGGAAGAAATTACAGAAAAGATGGCAAATAAATTTTTCTACAGATTTTGGGGAAGACAGGATGTATATGCAAAAAGAAACGAGAAAAAAGATACAGGAGAGACCAGCTATTTTCCACAATGCAATAATTTTTGGACAGAAGTATGTTATAGAAAACAGAGGAAAAATGTTAGCTGCAATGATTGCAAATATCGGTCATATACGAACCTAACTAAAAAAGATATATTAATGCATCTGCGTGGAAAGTCATATAATGCTTCGGACGTAATTGGTGTCTATCCTTTGCTTACCGATGAGACATGCAGATTCTTGGTATTTGATTTTGATAATCATGATAAAGGTGCAGAGAAAAAGGACTTTGCAAATGAGGATGATACATGGATTGAGGAAGTAGAAGCAATGAGAAAAATATGTGTGCTAAATGGAATTGATCCGCTGGTGGAACGTTCCAGATCCGGCCGGGGAGCACATATATGGATTTTCTTTGATAAACCGATTTCAGCAGCATTGGTAAGAAGATTTGGCACAGCATTATTAGATAAAGGAGCAGAACAGGTCAATCTCAAGTCCTTTAAATATTATGATAGAATGCTTCCGGCACAGGATACACTTCCAAAAGGGGGATTGGGAAATTTGATTGCACTTCCATTACAGGGAAAAGCTTTAAAACATGGGAATAGTGCATTTATTGACAGAAACTGGAATGCCTATCCAAATCAATGGGAAATATTATGGAGTAAACCAAGACTCTCGCAGGAATTTATTGAAACAAAAATAAGAGAGTGGAGAACGACAATTGAAGATACGTTAACTGTTGATGCTGATGAGGATAGAGAAAAACCATGGAAAAAAAGCAGAGGATTTTCCAATGCCGATGTTGAAGGAAAAATGCATCTGACATTATCTAATGGAATATATGTAGACAGTACAAATATCAGAGTAGCTTTGCAGAATAAAATTCGCAGAATGGCTGCGATAAGTAATCCCGTTTATTATAAAAATCAGGCTATTGGAACATCAAATTACGATACATCTCGCTGGATATATCTGGGACAGGATCATTTAAGTGGCTATATTGAAATCCCACGTGGTCTATATAGCACTTTGATTGATAATATTGAACAGGCGAAAATACCATATGAAATTGAAGATGAACGGCAAAAGGGAAGAAATATAAATGTGAAATTTAAAGGCGAACTGCGTGATGAACAAAAAGTGGCAATGAAAGATATATTACAGTTTGACAATGGTATATTACATGCTGCTACAGCCTTTGGAAAAACAGTTGTCTGTAGCGCGATTATTGCCGAGAAGAAGGTAAATACATTAATCATTCTGGAATCCTCAGCGTTGATGGAACAATGGAAAGAAGCTTTGGAGAAATTTTTGGACATTAATGAAGAACTGCCGGAGTACAAAACGAAAACCGGAAGAATCAGAGTGCGAAAAGAAGTGATAGGAAGACTTCAGGGAGCGCATGATTCTATGACGGGAATTATAGATATTGCAATGGCTGGTTCACTATGTAAAAAGGGGGAATTCCATAATTTGTTGAATGAATATGGGATGGTTCTTGTAGATGAATGTCACCATGCAGCATCGGATACAATATCAAATGTTTTGAAAGAAGTGAAGGCGAAGTATATATATGGTGTCACTGCGACTCCTAAAAGAGGTGACGGACTTGAAAAAGTAAATTATATGCTTATAGGACCGATACGACATAGCTACACAGCAAAAGAAAAGGCAAAATCACAGGGAATAGAGCATCTGCTATATCCTCGGTTTACTCCTGTGGTTGCTCCCAGAGGTATAATAAAAGAGAAGATGCATCCAAATGAAGCTTACGATATTATTCGGAATAATGAGATAAGAGATGATCTGATTATTGAAGATATAAAAGAATGTGTGGCAGCGGGACGCACACCGGTAGTATTGTCCCGATATAAAGAGCATTCCGAAAAAATGTATGAGCGCCTGAAAGATTATGCAAATCATGTCTTTTTAATGACAGGAAATAATTCGAAAAAGGAACACAAAAAGATTTTGGAACAGTTGCATGAAGTAGATGCAAAAGAAACATTGATTTTAATTGCAACCGGCTCACTGATTGGAGAAGGATTTGATTTTCCAAGACTAGATACCTTGTTCATGGCAATGCCGGTATCGTTTCGCGGCGTGGTGGAACAGTATGCTGGACGTTTGAATCGTGATTATGATGGAAAAGAAAATGTAATTGTATATGATTATGTAGACAGCCACATTCCGATGTTTGATAATATGTATGCGAAGAGATTAAAAGCATATAGGCAAATCGGATATGATATATGTGGCGGACCAAAAAGCAGAAAGCAGACTGCAAACGCAATCTTTGATTGTGAGAATTATTTGGAAACCTATAAAAAAGATTTACTGTAGGCAGATAAAAATATTGTTATATCAAGTCCGGTAATCAGTGGTGCCAAGGTTTATGAATTGATTAGCTTATTGCGTGATAAACAGGTGGCAGGAGTTGAAACTACAATTGTCACATGGGAACCGGATTCCTATGGGTTTGGAGATGCAGCTTTTTGGATGCAATTACATGAAGAAATGCGGCAAGCGGGTTTTTATGTAAAAACAGTGGAAGAATCATGTGAACATTTTGCAATTGTGGATCAGGAAATCGTTTGGTATGGAAGTATGAATCTGTTGTCTAAAAGTAATGCAGAGGATAGCATGATGCGAGTTCAAAGCAAAAAAATTGCAATGGAGCTTATGGGATTGACCTTTGGAAAGGAGTCATAGAAAATGCAAATATCAGAACATGATTGGAAAATATTCCGGAACAAAATACCGGATTGGCAGGAACACTACATGGAACGACTAGCAACAGATTACATAACACTTTTACAAAGCGAGAAAAAAGCTTCCGCTAAATTTTGGGAACTTGAAAAACGTATCAAGCAGGATAAGAAATCTCCAGGTGTGTTAATTGATATGAGACGTTCAACTGCAATAAATAATATTGTGAATATGGTGTTGGACGAAGTAATATCATTTGATGATCTGGAGGATTTCAGCGATGATTTAAAAGAGGCGGTAAAATTTATAGCGGAAAAATGGTAAAAGAAGAGTATAAGTGGTATTAGTGGAATGTTATTCTAAATCTCTTCAAAAAACTCCATCCCCCACAATTTGCATTGAAAATCGCCCCACAAACGAGTATAATATCAATATATTTAATAAAAAACAAACCCATCACAAACCCGAGGTGAAACGAATGAAAAAACAATTTCAAGCACTATTGCTGATTATATCAATACTATTTTCCATAATCCCACAGAACGTTGCCAGCGCGGATGCTGACTTGGTGCAATCCCAGGGTACGACCGTGTCTAAAAATGAAACAACGCAGAAAACCACATTTCCGGTGCATGTGATTCATAAGGCGGGAGATGATAAGGAAAATTTTGTTATTGTGATCATGGGCGATGGTTATGCGCTAGAGGAACAGGACAAGTTTTTGCAGGATGCGGCTGAGAAGGCGAGAGGGATGTTGACGTGGTCTCCTTACAAAGAGTATTCGGACCGCATCAATATTTATGCGGTGCAGGCGGTTTCCAATGAGTCGGGAATCAGCGAATATGGGGGCAAGAGTGTAGATACCTATTTTCATGTTGCAGCATATGGAAAAGCACTTGTATTTACAAGCGATGGGACGGATAAGGCCAAAACATTGAGAGAGGAATTGGAGGAAAGCTATTTGGATGAGGGCGCCAATGTTGGTACGATCCATGTGCTTTGCAATTCAGAAGGGAGTTTTGGGGCCTCTCAAAATTCATTATTTTCCTTTTCCGCAAATTCAGAAGATAACCAGAATGGAACAGTTATGGCGCATGAGATTGCGCACAGTATCGGGCGTTTGGGAGATGAATATGAGAGGTATACGAATAACCCAAATACCTCGGATACCACGAATCCGGAGACGATTAAGTGGGCGAAAATGCTTGGATTCCGTGGGATTGGAGTTACTCAGGCGGGAACGGAGACGGCATTTGCTCCGAGTCGTGAATGCATGATGAGATGGCTTGGTCAGCCGTTTTGTGAGGTGTGCAAAATGGAGTTGGCAAGAAATCTGAATAATCCGGATTATGTCAGCCGGCCGGCAGCGATTTATGTGGCTGATCCGGAGATTTCTATTCCACATAGCAAAACGGGGACATTGGACCGGGATAGCGAAAAATATAGGATCAGCGAGAAAAATATTACCAAGGCCAATAACTGGGATTTGGAATTTCGAACTGTGGTACAAAATATGGTAAATCGCGAACAGCATTTGAAAATGACTTTTCGGATTATTGGGGCAGATGGTTCGACAGTAAAATATTCAGAGGAGAAAAGTTACACGATTCCTGCGCTTGCTAACTGGTATGATCCGGATGCTGCAAAAGAATCCCTTTCTATCACGATTCCGGATGTTTATGGACTGGTTAATGGCGATAAAATTGAGGGAAAAATTGTAGATACGGACACGGGAGAAGTTCTGGCTACGGACAAAACGGCGGAACAGGCTTGGAGCGAGGTCAATCTTCATTACAAATTGAAAAAGGAAGGTGACACGACAGAAGACATTCCGGAGGCGGAAACGACTACGGTTTATGTGCCGACAGATTCTACATATAGATTAAGAAATCCACAGCTGTCCGGCTACTCCTACATAGGAAATGATTGGGATGGAAATGTTGTAAACGTTTCTGGAGAAAGTGTGAATGTTACATATTATTATCAGGTGGCTGCGGAGGGTGTTGAGACTCCCAAACCGACACCGGCGGAAACGGATCAGCCTCTTGTGACGCCAACGATAAAACCAACGCCGGAGCCGGTGACAGCGACTCCAAGTGCGACGGCAACTCCAACCACGTCGCCGACAGCAACGCCGACACAACAGCCAGCAACGCCAGAGCCAACCTTGTCGCCGCCGACAACTCCGACAGTGCGCCCAACAAAAACTCCAAGTGTGACAGCAACACCGACAAAAACGCCCGCCGCGACATCTACACCAACATTGCCGCCGACACAGACGCCTGCTGTGACGGATATGCCGGCATTGCCACCGACGAACTCACCGGTAGTGACGCAAGCACCGGATGTAAATTCTACAGCGACGCCTTCGGCAGAACCCAAAATATCCGGAAAGCAAAAAGACGTTACTGTTGTGGTGAAATTGAAAAAGAACAGAAAACTTTATCCGGCTTTGAAAAAAGTGGTTCGGAAAGTGGAAAAAAGAGCAAAAAAACAGGGCAGGAAAATTTGTGTTAAAATTGTTTATAAGACGAAAAAGAATCGAGCGTTGAAACTTGATAAAGCGACGATACGATTTCTTGTCAGGAAAAAGATAAAAGAAGTGCAATGGGTGAATGGGAAAAAGCAGGTTGTGGTAAAATTGAAAAAGATAAAAAAACAAAAGAAGAAATACTTGTATTTGAAAATTACAAAAGAAAAAGGATAAATTTATAAAAAAATGATTGCTATAAAAGATAAAATAAGGAGGATAACAAAATGGCAGTTAATTTTAATAGTAATAGTGTATTTAATTTAAAACCAATTAATGTAGAGGGAGTTCGTAAAGAAGTGGACGGATTGTTGATTGGTGGTGAACAGATTGAATTTGCATTTCAGACAGTTCGTGATCAATTGATATTTACCAATAAACGGATTATTTCAGTGGATGTGCAGGGAATTACGGGAAAAAGGAAATCATTTGTAACCATGCCGTATTCCAAAATTCAGTATTTTTCAATTCAAACACCGGGTTTTTTGGAAATGATTCCGGATTCGGAGTTATATATTATGTTTACCAATGGATTTACAGCTAAATTTGAATTTAAGGGTGCTGTAGATATTGGAAAGATTGGAAGAATTTTATCGGAATATGTTTTGTAATCCGAAAATGAAAGAAGTGGAAATTTTGACAAACTCAATAAAATTGTCGGAAAATGACAAAATCATCTGCGGCGGGGAAAATTCCGGCAAACAAATCCGGCTTTTTTCTCAGTCGCTCATGGTTATCAATCAAGCAGACGGGGAGTGCTTGCAACAGTTTTATCCGGTGCGAGTGCAGAGTTGTATGGATCGCTCCAAAGTTCGTATGGAACCGGTTACGATAACGGAGCTGCCGCAAAATATTGTTCAGATTTCAATGTTGGGTACCACAGAGAGATATGATGCCGGAAAAATTGATGTTTTGTGCAAGCCATGGAGCCCGGAGCCACGTCAGAAAGGATGCGGCGATTGCAGCAGATGCAGAAAGTGCTGGACGTAACGCAAATGGACGGTCAAAAAGATAAGGAGAATAGTCAAAAAATGAATCTGATACACATAGATGATTTGAAATGTCCGGAGCTGGCTTTATATGCAAGTACGTCGGAAGCTGGATTGCTGCATAGATTTGAACCGTCAGAAGGCGTATTTATCGCGGAGAGCCCCAAGGTGATTGAGCGGGCGCTTGCAGATGGCTACGAGCCGATTTCGTTTCTTTTGGAAGAAAAGGACGTACTGGGCCAGATGGCGCATATTTTGGCAAAATATGAAAGTGTACCGGTTTACACTTCTGCGGAAGACGTTTTGCTTGGAATTACCGGATTTAAGCTTACCAGAGGCGCATTGTGCGCGATGAGACGGAGAAAACTTCCGGAAATTCAGCAGGTGGTAAGAGATGCCCGGAGAATCGTAGTATTGGAAAATGTCATGAATCCGACTAACGTAGGGGCGATATTTCGTTCTGCGGCGGCATTGGGGCTGGATGCGGTGCTGCTTACACGGGGATGCAGCGATCCCTTGTACCGGCGGGCGATTCGAGTCAGTATGGGAACGGTTTTCCAGGTGCCGTGGACATTTATTGATGAGACAGAAAAAGCGTATATGGAGTTATTGTGTGATTTGGGCTTCAAAACAGTGTCTATGGCACTTTGTGAGGGTTCGATCAGCATAGATTCACCGGCGTTGAAAGAAGAGGACAAACTTGCGATTCTCATGGGGACAGAGGGAGATGGACTGTGTGATGAGACGATACGGAAAAGTGATTTTATCGTCAATATTCCGATGACGCATGAAGTCGATTCGTTGAATGTGGCAGCTGCAAGTGCGGTCGCATTTTGGGAATTGGGAAAATAATTTGATAAAAAAGTGGGATATAATAGTTGCAAGTCCAGACTTTGGGACAGCAAATTTGTATAATAGGAGATACAGAAACAATAAATGGCTTGAATAATCGTTAACAGATTATGTAAAAGACAAAAGGAGTGGATGTATTATGGGAATTTTGACAGGAATTTTAATGTTTATCTTTTTTTCAATTGTTGCTGCATGTGATGGGGATTGGTCTGGAATCGAAGTTATCATTAAATTCGTAGCAGGATTTGCACTTTTTGCGCTTGTGCTATATTTGATGACACAGCCAGTTCTTATCCTTGTTTGTATTATTGTGGCGGTAGTACTTGGAGTGGCGAAGAGTAAGAAATAAGCACGCGGAAATAATGCTTTTATCAAGCGCTTTTTTATGGTATTATGGTTTTAGATAGTTGAGTGAAATCATAGTACCATAATTAAACCGGGAGAAACAATAATGAATACAAACATCATAGAATTGAAAAAGGGATTAAATACAGCGTTTATAGATGCGACGCAGAACTCTAATTTAGCATATCGCCCTCAGTTTGTTTACAATGACAATGAAAAGGGACAGAAGGTGTTTTCGGCAATTGAGGATGAATTGCGTCATTGTGATGAATTCGCGATCAGTGTAGCGTTTATTACAAGAGGCGGTATTACGCCGCTTTTGCAGACGTTGAAGGAATTGGAACATAAGGGGATAAAGGGCCGTATTTTGACGACAGATTATTTGTGCTTTAGTGATCCGTCGGCATTGGACACATTGGCAGGTCTCTCCAATGTGCAGCTTCGCATGTATCAAACAGAACGTGCCGGAAGTGGCTTTCATACCAAGGGATATATCTTTCAAAAAGAGGAAGAATATCATTTTATCATAGGAAGTTCGAATCTGACGCAAGATGCTTTGACAAAAAATATGGAATGGAATACGAAGATGGTTTCCACCGGTCAGGGTGAAATGATACAAGATATTGTGACGGAATTTGAGCGGATATGGAATGCAGAAGAGTGTACAAAAGAATATGACGAATTTATTGAAGAATATCGGAAGAGATTCGAAGAGAAAAAATTGTTCGAAAAGATGGTTTCCGAGCAAAAAGAAATTGCGAAAAGGGAATCGGTTCCGTCTATTGAAGCCTATTCTTTAAAACCAAATTCTATGCAGCGGGCGTTTATTTATGAATTGCTGAAACTTATAAAACAGGGAAATGACAGGGCACTTTTGATCTCTGCCACCGGAACCGGAAAAACCTATGCTTCTGCATTTGCGATGCGAGAACTTGGCTTTAAAAGAGTTTTATTTTTAGTACATAGAAATCAAATTGCAAAGCAGGCTAAGAATTCTTTTGAAAAGGTATTTGGAAGCAAAATACGGGCCGGGATTGTTTCCGGTAATCAGCATGATTACGAAGCGGATTTTGTATTTGCTACGGTTCAGACGTTGAGCAAGATGGAAAATTTACAAAAGTTTCCAAAAGAATATTTTGAAGCATGTATTTATGATGAAGCACATCATACAAGTGCGGAGAGTTTTAAGCGGGTGATGGACTATTTTACCCCGAAATTTACATTGGGAATGACTGCGACGCCGGATAAGCGGGATGACAATGTAGAAGGAAGAAATATTTATGAGATATTTAATCATAACATAGCTTACGAAATTCGTTTGCAGCAAGCGATGGAGGAGGATTTGCTTTGTCCGTTTCATTATTTTGGAATTACCGATCTTCATATGATTTCGGATGAGGGGAAAACCAAGGAAGAACAGTTGGAAAACTTCAGATATCTTACAAGCGATGAGCGTGTTAAGTATGTTATGGATCAGGCAAAATATTTTGGATATTCCGGAGAACGTGTGAAAGGATTGATCTTTTGCAGCCGTATTGAAGAGGCAAGGGAACTGTCCCGCAAATTTAATAAATGTGGCTGGAGAACGATGGCGTTGAGTGGTGCGGATTCCGAAGAGGAGAGAGCACGTGCGATTGAACGCTTGACGATGGATGTGCAGTCGG
>ULUB01016141.1_pt1 | contig 74685 bp, 68 predicted proteins | sample 1958111 | NCBI WGS metagenome assembly ULUB01 (sample SAMEA4835749, study PRJEB28245) | human gut metagenome | biome: gut microbiome; material: fecal sample | place: Denmark | collected 2008
GATGATAGCCTACGATAGTCCGTTTTATTAATCTTTGTTGAATATCAAGTAGTTGAAAAATTCGCTATCCTCTATGAAACTCACCAAATACCCCTAACTGAAACCGTTTGTTTACGCATTGTTTACGCAGAATTTGAGAGATTGCATATTGCCGTTGAACCCATTGCATACAGTACTATTACTTTTATTAATAGTCAATGTAAATATCGCCTCATATTTTAATACCCAATTTTTGCCAATTCAGCTTGATTGTCCATACGATGTGCATCATATTCATGATCTCGGCTCAATGAGTCGAAGATTGATGCGACATCTGGGTACGTATAGCGTGTCTTATCTGCATATTTCTTGTATTTCTCACTTCGTGTCCTTTCAATTCGTCCTCCATCGTAGGGCAGACGTGAGGTCATACCACAATTGTTAAAGAACTGGCATCGAAAAGAATTTAGGATTGATTTGTCACGACCATGTTCACTATATTTCGTTAATAGTTTACAGAGAACATCCTGTGGGTAGTCTTTCCTGTCAGGAATGTTGCCTAACAATTGACCAAACACTATCTTTGCAGCACGAAAATACTTCTCTCTTTTTGCAAGAGACATAAATTCATCGGCATATTTCATCAAAGCATCTTCATCTAATGTCCCGTTTTTTGTCAATCCAGGGCAACTTTTTACATGACCTGTGATAAAACGCAGTGAAAGCAACCCGATGTTTCTCTCTGAATCAGAATAAGTCTTATCGTCAAAATCTTCATCTCCACGGTATGCAAATGATATTAGTTCTAACAAACTTTTTGGCTCTGTGTAAATAGAATGATACAGGCGACAATCAGAATCCAGATGGAAAATTTCGCTAAGTAAAAGTTCTAAACTAACTATTTGTTCATCTTTGACATTTGGATTTTTATCAAGATATTCCAGTATTTCTTCTGCATCATGCTTGTACTGCTCAAATTCTGGTGTTTCAATATTATTCAGCCATCCTTGCAAGGCATTAAAGGCTGGTGCAACAGGTATGTCCTTCCCACCATAATTAACACGGCACAACAAAGATAATACATCGCCAGACCTACCCACTTTAAGCAGTTGCTCTGCCATTATGTTCAGTGTATCGTCAGAATAGCACCAAACAGATACGGTCTTCCAATAATTTTCCTTAGCTTCTTCTGGTAGAGTTTCGACAAATCTAGTTAATTCTTCATTTGTTCCGATGCTAATAAGAATATCATTCCGATTATTGTATTTCCTCACTACTTTCCAATAGCGTTCCTTGTTTGTGTTGAATAAAGAGACAAAGAATCCTGCTAAAAGTTGATTGTCAAAACCTTCGTTTATAACAAAATCAATCATCGGGTATGTGGTCTTGAATTTTGCAAATGCAAGACCTGTTTGATATTTGTCTTCAGATTTCTCGGCAATCTTTCTTAAACCATCGAATCCTATCCGCTTGTACAGTTCTTTCACGGCAGCTACTCTGAAACTCAACTGTTTTTCTGTCCACTTACGTATATCATCCTCTCTCCGACGTAATTCATATACTGGCAAAAAAGCCTTGAATTTCCACAAGTTAGCCTCAATAATATCATCTGGCAATATGGCTTCTAAGAGATTTTTTAGCCAGTTCATCTCATCATCACCTATACACCAATCTGAATCACGGGCTTTTTCAAAATGATATATTTTTTCTCTTATTTTATTACAGAACTTATTTTTACCTTTCAGAAAATCTATATTTGAAGAAATCGCATCTTGGACTTCTTTCCTAAGATGAGCAGGCAAGTCAGAAGCAGTCGCTGTTTCCAACATGCATTCAATAGCATCATTGCTATAATCGCAATTCTTTATCAACATCCTCACTGTAGCTGTTAATGCTGTCAAAAACTTATCCATTGTCACGGCCTTAACGTCCTCTCCGAAATATCTCCACCGCATTATACGGCCATTAATGCTTTGTGATTGATGACTATAGTTCACTAAACATCTACAAAGTCTGAAAACAAATAGTCTAAACTCCTCTACCATGGATTCAAGTACCATAAAACATTGCTCTATGGTTGCTTTTGTTTTAGGCATCCAGAGACAATATATTTTGCACAACGACTCAAAAGGATTTCCAGCATACCCTTTTTTCTTCCCTAAAGACGAGAGTTCAAACAGGATTCGGCTAATTCTGGAAAGATTCTCTGCAGACCAGGCCAAATCTTCCAATGCAGATAAAACATATCCATAGTGCGAACTATTACCCCACAAGGAGGTATGTTCAAAATTGATTCGAAACATCTCACGGATGATAGAATTATCGCTCATCACATCATCTTCAATTTTCTGAATAAAAACCTGAGGCGAAGCTTCTGCTAAAAGAGATATCAGATTATGTTTGCAATAACTAAACCACCATTCTAAAGTGTTTGTATTTAATATTGCTCTAACCTTTTCGTCAACCCACGGAATCAGTTGAGCATTTTTGTCACCTCGAAGAGCCAATAACACCAATGTCAAGAATAACCCTTCTTTAGCATAATAGCTATACTTCGTATTATGTTTTTGATAAAATAAAGAATCAGTCGTGGCTGCCTTTTTGTCATCAAAATCAATATCATTTGCGACTTTGTCAATAATGACAGAGAGTCTATCTAAGTATTGGGGTGTGATAAAATCTATTGCATAATTTATAGCGTCAAATGGAGATATAACATACCATAGATTATCAATAAGTCCAAAAGGGCTGTCGTTGCCTTTAGCAAATGTCTGAATAACATTTTCGAATTGGCAATATTCCATCCCAGAAAGCTCTTCAATTAGTTTTTTGTCCCCTTCCAAATTATTCAGCCAACGTCCTATCAGAAGAGCCGGAAGCAATTGGTTGATATTTTCAGGCTTCGCCCAATCAGGGTTGTTGCGTTCAAAACCAAGTTTCCTTCTCAAGATAGCTGTGCTTCGCCCTGTATCAGAACAAAGCTGCCTTGCTTGCGTTTCATTAAATCCGCTTTCTTTTAAAGCATTAATAAAATCGTCAGGCTCTGGTGTTCGTAGAATGATAGACACTCCACTTCTGCTTCTTGCAGATGGATGTGTAACATACACCAAGCAATTCTCGTTTGGATTAATGTTTTTATCATCTCCACTAGAGATAATAACCATATTGGAACATTGTGAAGCCAATAAGCCTGTGGTTTCATTGTCTTTTGCAATAACCACTCTGTTTTTAAGATTGTCATCTCCGCATTGTAATATAGCAGCCACGACAAATGCGAGCGATTCTTCTACAGAATGGGAACAAACATCTATTGCTATATGATTTTCTGTTTTCTCCAGAAGTTCTTTGACAGATTCCTCGCGTCCTCCAACGGCAACACTATAGCAAAGTTGTTGTCCTTTATCGTTGGTTGACCATTGACGCCAATACGATTCTATACTCTGAATTTTCTCTCTGTGGGAGATGTTAAGTTTTTCTGCCACCCATAAAGCGACAGAAGGATAATAAGATAGCCAATCTTCTAATTCTACGGCTGTTATCACCTTAACCCTTTTCCACTTATTCAGTTTATTTTTGTCTGCTTCCCAAGATGGCGCTTTGGGCCATTCGCGAGGAGTGATGAAAACGAAGGTACATTCTCCTTTCTCAAATTCTAATGGGCCATTCGTACGTTTTGTATAATCGTCATTAGCTTTTGTTGCCACTTTCTCATTCGTCCCCATCTCGATAAGACATGTACCAGCTGGCAGATAAGGGTCATTGTCTTCAGAAACAACAATGCCATCCTATCCGGCAGAATGAGTGCTTTCTTCAGTCGGTATGTACACCTTTGAAAGATGCGGCTTAGTTGCATGCACCAATCGGCGTATTAACTCAGGAAGCAAACCACGGATTTCCAACGTGTCTGCCCATCGTTTGAGGTCATTGGCCTTAATGAGTTTCATTCTACTTTAAAATATATCTTGCCTAAACGCTTGTTTTTTAACGGCAGTGTTTCCTTAAGTGTGTCTGAAACTAGTTTGTTTCAGAAGTGAATATGCAAAGTTAATTCAATTTTTTATCAACTCAATCATAAATGCCAATTTTGTGTTACAGCCGGACACGGCTCTTTCATTAAAAATGCCTCTAATTTTCAATGTTTGTGGGTATTAAGCGGTTAAAAGCTATTTTTAACTTACCCCAACAAGGCATTCCTTATATTTATAAAGGTTGATTTTGCAGTAAATGTAACTTATTCAAATTGTTATCAAACAATGCCAAGGTTAAATGAAAGAGCCGTAGCAGCCCGACGAGAAAACAAGTTCTACTAAGGATAAGCCGCCACCAACAAGTTGTGTCCACACAGGAAACAATGAGCCGTTAGAAACCATCTCAACCGAGTCGGTTCCACTATTTTTTTAGGAATGCCATTCAACTAAGAAAACCTTTATATCCCCTCCCTGTCTTGGAAAAGCGTTTTGTTGCAGATCTATTACTCACAAAGGAACAAATGCAGATTACATATTGACGATATAACCAATTATTTATAAAAAAGATGCTCTTTTTTGACGTGTTTCTCCGGGATTCTCATGGTTTATTTGTACTTTTACATCGAAAGGAAGTCGTTTATGGAAAAAGAAATGATTAACAGGCTGAAGATAGTGCTTGCCGAAGAACAAAAAAGTAGTAAGTGGCTGGCAGAGCAACTGGGAAAAAACCGGGCTACAGTCTCCAAATGGGTGACAAACACCATGCAGCCAGACGCAAGGAACCTCCTACGTATAGCAGAGGCCTTGAATATTGAGGCAGGCAGACTGCTCAACCAAAAACATTTGTACAATGAAGGAAATAGATATTATCCAACAGATAAAGTCTGGCGAGGTCAGTAAGGTGCAGTTCAAAGAGCGGCTCCTTGACAACTATGATATTGGTTGCGAACTGGTGGCATTCAGCAATGCACGTGGCGGTACGTTGGTTGTTGGCGTAAAGGACAAAACTGGCAGTGTTAATCCTTTGTCGTATCTGGAAGTACAGGAAACGACGAATACACTTGGCAACATCGCATCTGAGAATGTTGTTCCTGCCATTCTTGTTGATGTAGAAACCATTCCCGTAGATGGTGGAAGCCTTGTTGTGGCTCATATTAAGGAAGGAGTGAATAAACCTTACCATGACAATCGGGGTATTGTATGGGTAAAGAACGGTGCCGACAAGCGCAAGGTGTTCGATAATGCCGAGCTTGCCGAGATGATGACTGATTGTGGCAGTTTCTCGCCTGATGAAGCAGGAGTCCGTGATGCCACCATTAAGGATTTGGACGAGAACACCATCAAAACCTTCCTAAGCAACAAGTTTGAAAAAGTATTAGTGAGAAAAGGTTTGGTGGGTGATGCATTCCGCGAAGCCTCTTTGGATACTGTATGCTCCGCTATCGCCAGTGGTCACGATGGAGAGAAGCTGTTGCGTAACCTACGTTTCATCCGTCCCGATGGAAAAATCACAGTGGCTGCAATGTTATTGTTTGGCAAGTACACCCAACGTTGGCTTCCAGCCATGACAGCAAAGTGTATCTGCTTTGTGGGCAACAATCTTGGCGGTACACAGTTCCGCGATAAGGTGAATGATGCCGACATTGAGGGTAATCTGCTTCATCAGTTTGAAACCATTATGGATTTCTTCAACCGAAACTTACGTCATATACAAGTCGGGCATGAGTTTAACTCGCAAGGAGCATTGGAGATTCCATACATCAGCCTTGTTGAATTTACCGTAAATGCTTTAGTGCATCGCTCACTGAATGCGACTGCTCCTATCCGCATCTTCATTTTTGATGATAGGGTGGAGATACACAGTCCCGGAACTCTTCCCAATGGGCTTACCATAGATGACATTGTTGTGGGAACTTCCATGCCACGCAATATGTTCCTCTTCACAAATGCCATCCACTTGCTTCCCTACACAGGAGCAGGTAGCGGTATGCTTCGTGCCTTATCTGAGGATATGAATGTTTCGTTCAGCAACAATGACAGGACTAATGAGTTCGTGATTACGATAAATAGGCCAAGAGGTAACCAAGTTAGCAAAGGAAGTGACCAAGTTGGCGAAAATAGTAACCAAGCAACCGAAGAAAGTAACCAAGTAAATGGCAACTTAGTTACTAAACTTGGACACTCTGACACCAACTTAGATACCAACTCTGACACTTTTAATACAGACTCTGACACTGACTTAGATTCCGACTCTGACACTTTCAATGCCGACTCTGACACTAAACGTCCTAAAATAACAAATAAGCAGAGGGATATAGTAAACTTCTGTAGTGTACCACGTAGCAGCAAGGAAATTCTCGAAAGAGCGGGTGTGACATATCATAGCAAGAACATACAGACATACATCATGGCCCTTGTCGAGGCTGGCTATCTCGAAATGACCAATCCTGAGCACCCTAATGCCAGCAATCAAAAATATAGGAGAAATAAAAAATAGCCACATATATTTACAGGAAAACGCGCCTTAGTTTTTCTATGTTTCTATTTTGAGGTATGAGAAGAGTTTCCCGTCACTCATCGACGGGTTGCTCTTCGTTGAATACCTGCTTCTTGATTCGACGAATCAGGTAAGTAATTGCTTTAGGTGCTTTCTCGCGGCACACCTTCAGTTCGGTAAGGAATTCCTCTTCTGTAGCATCAGAATTGAAAAGGTCCACTAACTCACAGTTATTGTCCGACAACTTGTCGAGTTGTAAACCATGTCTCTGCATCAATGTGCGCAAGGCGAGGATGCCGAGGTCGTACTTTGGTCGTGCTTCCACCAACTTTCGCATAAGGTCAAGTCCAGGGTCTCCTATGTGCATCTCATTGAGTATGGCAATCATGAAAAGAACCTTTGCATCAGGTGTTGCCATTTCAAACACATTCGCCAACTGGCAGTTGGTATCGTCTGCTTCTGTGTAGCGTTCAAGTTTTGCCAAGGCACGCGATTTAATGTATAGTGCCTCTGCACATTGATGTCTTTCAAGAACCTCGCCGATAAGAATCAAGGCATCCTTGTATTTCTGAGCGTAAAGACTCAGCAAGGCTGCAATGAACTTCGGAGCCCAATGGCTCGTATGAAGAAGATTTTCCGGAATGTCCTCTATCAAACCATACAGGTGCTCGTCACATACTAGTATGTCCAGGAAACGTTTTGCCTGCTGCATCGCCTCCTTGAAGTCGCCATTCTCAGCTTTCTTTGTCACGAGCATCAGATACTGCTTTGCTGCTTCGTCGTAGTCATTTTGCTGAAGAGCACTATAAACTGCCTTTCCGCTCTCAATCTCGTTATCGATCTGCTGTTCGTTATTGTACTCGCTTGCGTAAGTAAGGACTTCACGGCTAGTGTGAGCATACTGAGGAATAATGTTTTTTGAGAGATAAAGACCTTCCAGTGTACGTACACGGCTGAGTGCCACATAGAGTTGGCCAGCTGCGAACATCCCTCGGCTCAGATCGAGCGAAAGCTTGTCGAAAGTCATGCCCTGGCTCTTGTGTATCGTAATTGCCCATGCCAGTTTCAGAGGATATTGGGTGAAGGTACCTGTCAACTCCTTCTTCATCTTACGTTCTTCCTTGTTATAGTCGTAGCTATACGATTCCCAAGAGCAGCAAGGCACAACATACGTCTCGCCATTGTTGAGCGTGACGCTTATCTCGTCCTTGGTGAGTTTGGTCACCTTTCCGAGCGTACCGTTTGCCCAACGTTTTTGCAGATCGTTGCGTGTGAACATCACCTGTGCACCAACTTTCAAGCGAAGTTTCAGTTCTACAGGAAAACGCTTCTCCTCGAAAGTTCCGTCAACAGTACCTTCGTACACGAACTCCTCTGCTTCAATCTCCTCCAGTCGCTGAAGGTTAATCTTGTCAGCAGTCTTGTTGATGGAAGCTAAGGTGATGACAGCACCGTCTTCCTCATTTGGCACGCGTACGCGATCATTAAGATGCATGATGTCCTCTGGAGTTATCTTATTCATGCGCACATTCTCCAAAATGTGAAGAAAGTGTGCATCATCCTGACGATACACCTTCTGAAACTCAATCTTTACGAGTCGCATGCGCTTAATGGCATTCGACTTATAAAAGAAGAAGTCTTCCGTGTGATACAAGTCTTTCAACAGATCTTTTTCTGGTCCTTGCCTTACGACAGGAGGCAATTGGAACATGTCGCCAACAAAAATCATTTGCTTACCTCCGAATGGAGTGTTGTTTCTGAGAGCCTTGCGCATGGTATAGTCGATAGCATCCATCACATCACATTTTACCATTGATACCTCGTCAATGATGATGCTATCTGCATGGATAAGAGTGAGGATTTTTGCCTCGTTCATCTTTCCGCATGTTCCAGGAGTACAAATCTCCATCGGAAGACCGAAAAAAGAGTGAATGGTGTCACCCCCGGCAAGGATGGCTGCTACACCTGTTGGGGCAAGAGTGATGAACTGCTTCCCAACCAACTTCTGAACGTTGTGGAGGAAGGTTGTCTTACCACTACCAGCACGTCCCGTTAGGAAGAAACTGGAATTTGTGTTGGCAACAAGTTCATACGCAAGTTGCTGTTCGTGATTCAGTGGGTCTATCTGGGTATTCTGCATGTTCTATTTCTGTTCAAGTTGTGGAAGGATTTGGGTGAGGCGTGTGTTGAAGTCGTTATCGAGAAAACTCTTGTAGCACCCTTCGATGATGCTTTTGGCTTGTGCTTCGAGCTGTTCCTTTGGCATAGCTGACCTCTGTGCTTTCAGAACGCCTTCGAAGTAGTTGCATACCATGGTTTCCGACTCTTGACGGATGAATTCTTCGTTACGGAACGTCTTGTCGTAGTCACGTTTCTGCACAAGTTCCAGTCTTGTACCGTTGAAGGCATAGACCTCAATGCCGTCGATGTAAGTCCAAGTGTGGTAAAGCCCCACTTTCTCCACAATGACAATACGGTCGCAGAATCGTACGCCTTTGTAGTAGCGATGTCCGTTACCACTTTCATATTCCTCGCAAAGGAACATTTTCTGACCTTCATCCCACACAGGGACGTGAACTCTTGGGTTGCCAAATGTTGGCAGAATCTTGTCGAACAAGTCTTTGTTGATTGCTTTTGCAAGTGATGCCATCTCTTGTCAGTTTTTCTTGGTTTATGGACTTGGTTACTTTTTTCTTGCTTATCAGCTTATTGGAGCAACTTCTGCTGAGTTTCTTCAATCATGTTTCTGGAGAAGGCGAGTAGCTGGCTGTCAGCAATGATACTTCCCATAGCCTTTGCCTGTCCTGCAAGAAAGTCCTTCAGCATGACAATGCTTTCCTCTTTGGCTGTTCGCTCGTTGAAGCATCTCCAATTGCAGCCGCCCCAAAATTTTTGTGCAATGATATTCGCTTTCTGCCCGTTCCATGCGAAAAGCGTAATGCCGTTCAAGAAGGTGTGAGCATATCCTTCACCTATGTGGTAATATACGGCCAGTCGGTTAGAGAACCGGATTGCTTTGTAGTAGGTATTTCCTGCTGCGCTGGTATAACCAAGGGTGAGGAACACGTTCTTCTCTGGGTTGTAGGTGAGGGAACTGCCCGAGAGGGCTGGGAGTGCCTTTGCGGCAACGAGTGCGAGTGATGTATTCATATTCTTTCGATTTTGTCTGTTTAGCGGAATGGGCCGCCACCTCTGTTTTGATAAATAATGTATAAACAAAACCAACTCTCTCGGAATTGCAGTGCGAAGTTATATGGTTTTTATGTACCGACCTAAACCTTTTTCAAGAGTATTGGTTCCTTTGTACTTGGAACCAATACGTTGTTTCTTGTTAGGTTATGCGGCAACCCGTTTCTTACGAATGGCTTCCATGTAGCGGCTTGTGCAGATTATGGAAACGTACATCGAGGTGAGATCATTTGTGCGTCCATGTTTCTTGTGATTTGCTTGTGCCTGACGCTTTTCGATTATACGTCTCAGTATGCGGTTCTGTACATTTGGAGTCTTAGCCTGACTCCTGATGTTTAGATTGAGGAGTATTCCGTTTAGGACTTCTATTTCTATTTTCTTGGTGATAGTTTCACACACTTCTTTTGCTAATGCAGAGCGATATCGAGGGGTATTCTCTATCAACTCCCATTTCTTGTTGACCTTATGGTGAGCATTTGCTTCTGCCTTCCTGTTTGTTGCGAATTGCTTTTGGCTTGCTTTCTTGTTCATAGAGTTCTTGCTGCTGTTTGTTGCTTGTTTCATAGTGTGTAGATTTTGTTGTACCCCACCAACGATTTGCAGCGTCAACTCCGAGGTGGTGTCGAAGTTTGACGCTGCAAAAGTAACGCGTTTTTAGTTAATAAAATCAAGTGGAAGTGAGTATAATGGTTCCTCTTATTTTGGAACCATTCCGCTATTTTTCGTGAGGATACAAATTGGCTAAATCACGTACTCGTTGCGCAATTTCTTTCCGAACGGAATCTGGTGAAACAACCTCTAATCCTGCTCCCATCTGAAGTATGCGTCCGTAGAATTCGTTGTTCGGTTCTACATCAATGGAGAACTCCGCATACTCTCCATCGTCATACGTGCCGAAAGATTTCACAACGGCATAACTCTGATGAAGAGGTTTTGTGTCCATTAATTTATAAATATATAATGAACGCGCACGTATAACAATATGTTCCTTATGGGCATCTTTTCTATGACTTACGCCAACTATGTCCTTGAAAAACGCATCATAGAAGTGCTTCGGAGCTGGCACATATTCAACTTTGCCCCTTTCACGAGGCTTTGATTGTATTCTGTCGAGAGCTATGTTATAACCATATTCTGGAACTCGTCCGTCTGCATGACCGAAAAGATGCCATCTGCCATTATATTCCTTCAAGTAATGTGGATGGAACATTAGTGTGATTACTTCTTCTTCAAATGGCTTATAGTCTATCTCCATAACCATTTTGTTCGTGATGGCTTCATACAGAGAAGGCAAGTACTCTATGTTGGTCAGAATACGGTCAATGCTTGCGCTTATTACCTGTTCTCCCTTTTGTCGCTTGGTTTTCATGTCCAACAGGTCTTGACAATCCTTGAAGAAGTATTCCAACCATGACTTAGGAAAGAAACCTGCAGAATCCTGACAGAATTTCCAGTACTGACGAAGGTTATTGATTGCCTTGACATTGCGCATATCTGCAAGAGGGTCATTGTCCTTGCCGATGTAACGAAAACGCCTATTCTTATTGTTGCCGTCTTCCTCAAAACAATCATCAACATTCTTATTGCGAACGCCCAGTTTCTCGCGGATGGCTTTCTTTACAATACATACTATCTTTTTTAGTTCGCCATAACCATCACAATTGGATAAGTTTGCTGGTAATTCTTCTATAGAGCATCCAAACCTTTCAGCCATAATATCTGCATTAGTAACCCATCGGCGGCTCATCAGCCACCGATAGGTTATTATAGCAAATTCTGCTTTATAGCTCTCACCATCAAAGAGATTCTTGCGTTGCATACTTAAACCGATCTTGTTTTCTTCCAGGAAATAATACAATTCTTAATTTCCGAACAATAGGTTCTTGCTAATTCCATTTCAGACTTAATATCACCAGGGTTGTTATGCGCTATTGGATCACGAACATTAGTAAGATGATCAAACTTACTATGCCAATCCATTTTCTGACCCTTAAAAACATTTCCAAACCAAGTCCAATCCCATTTGATAAATATATTGAATATTTGAGATGTTAAAGTAAAATCAACGATGTGATTTCCGCTCATTGTTGGAAATCTGGTAATCATATCATTCATATTGTTTTTTAACCTCTGAACATTAGATGTCCAATTTGCCACATTGAAACCTCTATAAGGAAGATTATTTGTTAAATTTTGCTGCATTTCCGTTTCCCAATCATTAGAATATCTCTCGGATAGATAGATTTTCACTAGATTACGGAGTTCATTTTCTGTTTCGCTCCATATCTGGGCATAAGGAATATTTGCGTAGTATCTTCTATAAAAATCCCAAGAGCAATAATCAGAAAAACAAGCATATGAATTGGCATCAACCACAGGACCTAATTCTATACCATTATAGATTGCTTTTTTTTCTTGAGGTGTAACTGTTTTCAAAAAACCATATTTAAGCAGCTTCTCTATTTGAACAGGAGTGGCATCAAATAGTGGGCCAACAACTAACTGAATAGAAGGGTTTAACAAAGACTCGCTGTTAAGAATATTTATCAAATGATCATATCCCTCCATTAAAGAAGATTTGACACCAGATAACATATCTGAAATATCCGTAATATCCTGATGTTCAAATAAGAAATCATTAACTACATCCATTAACCACGGATTATTCCCAGCAACATATTTTACAAAGGATTTATTGGAATCTTTCACTTTCCAAAAATTAGCAGATTGGGCCCAGTAATCGATTACATTCTGTTCCTCATACATACCAATTGGACATGTCTTGAAAGTCTGAGCGAAAACGGACAATTTATCATCTGGTGCTTTTTTCTCAATGTCATTTAAAGGTTTTCGTGAACATGTAACCAAACATATTTTGTCTTTAGGCATATATGAAATTTCACGTAAGAATTGGAAATCCTCAAAGGTAAATATATCATGAGCATGATCAAATTCGTCAAGAACAAGAATATGTTTATAACCTATATGCCTTCCTCTACGAAAGTAGTCTTCAAGTAGCTCTGTAATGTCTTCTATACAATCAGTTTTGCGAATTTCTTCAACAAGTGGATGTGCAAATGAATTGTATTTTTGATCATCTGGATAGTTTAAAGAAAAACGCCCGTCAAACTTTTTTGCAACTTTTTTATAAAAATCCAAAGAGGAACGGGTACTTCCCATTTGATAGTAAACAACAATAGTTTTGTCTTTTGCTAATTGTTCCGCTTTTTCGATAATGCAATGAGATACAATTGTTGACTTTCCGGTTTTGGGAAGTCCTACAATAGACAGATTGTTAAAATACGATCCCAGAACACGCTCTGTGATAGTGGCTTCTTCTACAGGACGTGATACATACAATTCTGCAGGTACGGCGGTTCCGCACCTCATGGAAAAAGGGTTGATTAATGTTTGAGTAGCCATTCTTTATAAAGTCTTACTTTTATTTTTAAAAATCTATATTTTTCTTTATGAGAAATTTCATCTTGATATTTTTCCTTTTGGTCGATAACATCTCTACTATACAATTGTTTAATTATGCCATCTTCCACATCTGGATCAAGATTAGTTTTTATGTCGCTACGGTTAGCAAAAGGTTTATTTTCAGATGCTTTAGCAATTGCTCGAAGAACCGTTTCTACATCATCATCATTATAAACCATTATAGCTTCATCAATTTCAGAACCGTCCTCAATAGATTCTGCGTCTTCTTCCGTTTCTCGCGCATTTAGAAGATTCTCGAATTTCGCATGATCTAGCGCATAAACACCTGAAGTTAATCTGTTAGCTACATCTGTCACATCTGCTTCTGTAATGCTTTTATATTTCTTTTCGTTAATATAATCAACCAATGAGGCGCAGAAAATTTGAATGTAATAGGGATTACATGCTGTATAATCCATAATTAAGTCTGCAGCACCACCTACATAGCGACTTTCATTATTATTTAATATAGGGTTGACGATAAGTTTTTTTGCATCTGCAGGGTCAAGATACGTTAATCGTAAATCTTCTATTACTCCAAATGGATTTCTGGCATAAGGCTCATTTTTAAACGCAGGAACAACATCTTGTCCTACGAGGACTGCGGAGAATTGAGTTAAAGGATCTTGCGTAACAGCCTTCCATTGCTGCATAATAGTATTTGATATTGAGTTCATTTTAATTGCGCCATACATATACGTGAACTCATCAATCATAACCACTAAACGTCGATTTTCCCATCCACTTGTCTTTCTACATGCAAGCTTAAACATTTGCATATATTTAGAGAATGTCTCAACAGGATTTTCTTCATCCTCAGCTATAAATTCATTCTTTGTTGGAATTGAAAATTCAGGAACATTCTTTCCGTCCATCGTCAATAAAAACAATTCATCCTTTATGGTTTTAAGTATTTTATAATAGAATGAGAATTCGGATATTTTTCGTACTATCTTGCCCATACTAAACAAAACACAAAAGGCTCCTGCATTTTCCAATTCTTGCTTAACTCTGTTAAGTACAGAAGACTTACCACTTCGTTTCTGCCCATAGATAATTACCTGTTTTGATGCAGAGTCCATAATGGCTGATACAATGCCTGATATATAGTCTTTATGTCCATAGAACATGTTAGATGCTGCATCTAATGGTCCGCTTTCTGCTACGGGAGCGTATGGATTATAAATAGACTCATATTCTGTTGAATTATACAGATGCAATGAATGAGTTGAATTATTTTGTTTGACTTTTCCCCCATTACTATATTCGCAGATAATGTCAATAGATGCAGCACCCTGCTCCATAATCAGTGGAGATACCTTTACAATAGGTTTAAAGATGTATTTTTCTCCGCCTTCAATAGAGCGACGTAATGGGTTATTGTCTCCAGATGAAATCATTTCGATTCCATTTGCACTAAGTATTTTTATCTCAACATTATTTATGGGCGAACTATCCTTATCTGTTGAAACTTCAATTTGCAAAGGAACAATTTGATCAATTGCAGCACTTTCAGTTCTCAACAAGTCAATAGAAGGTGAGGGTTCACTTGATTCAACAAACTTCTCAAATGACTTATCCACAAGATCCTTGATTTGTATAAGAAGAGGCAATAATCCTTCGTATGACAGTTTGGTTGGTTCTTCTTGAATACTTTGGATTAGATCTTTGATGAAAGTGCAAATCTCATGGTAGTTTAATTCTTTAGCCCTAAATCCAGATGCATCATAGTACTTTCTTAGCAATCTTGAAACAGATGAGATTAGTTGCTGAAGTCTGCCTATATCTAGTTTACAAATCCATGATTTGATTATTGAATTCAAGTCATTCTGTAAACTAATAGACAACATTTCAATATCTGTTATTTTTTCAAAGGATTTGAGACTTATTATGATCTGTTTGTACTCATTTTTTCTGTTTTCAATAACACGAATCCATGCATTTCTAAAATCTTCTTGTGTGTGAATATCTTCTCTAATTCCATATGATAAGAGCGCATTGATTGCATAGACACGCAATTTAGAATCTGCGTAAAGCTTTCCTAATACATTAGCTGTAATCCCACGATTATACATGAACATCATTATCATTGTGTTCCAGATCTTCAAATCAGCTTTATCGTCTAAAACAAGTCCTAAAGCATAATTAATCGAAGGACTCTTTGAAAATTCTTTTGAAAGTTTTTCGAGATCTAAAACATTCGAAAGCAGGAAATAAGCCACCTGCTGGGCAGTCGCTTGATAATTCTCTTCCAACGCAAATGCTTCACTATAGAAGAAACGAACAACATCTGGAGAACTATTACTATATGTATGGATTTTCGCCATGTCATTACAATAACGAGCAAGTACAGAACGGAGTTTAAAGGTATTATCTGGTTCTAAATCTAACATCATTTTTGCTTCTGTAAGCAAATGTCTAGCGCGATCACTAGCACGTCCTGCAAATTCTTTTTCCGAGAATTGTTCAATGAGTTTCCTTACAACCTCAAGGTGTTCTTTTTTGAACTTACCTTTATTAATCGCATTGAGTGGCACACCTGCATAATCATCAAATGATTCAAGTGTTGTTCGAATAAATTCACTAATTTTGCCTGACGAGATTTCTATTTCATTAGCAGATATAATAGATTCTATCTCTTCATCAATATGAGGAGAAGCTGTGTCAAGTATTTCTAATAATTTCATTGCTCCTGTTCCCTCAGGGTATAAATCAATGGCCTTATTCAGAAGAGCCCGCGCTTGGTCTATTTGCTTTTCGCGAATTAATACAGAGGCTAACTTATTCAAAAGGAATACATGGCGTGGACCTTCTAGTTCTTCATCTGCATTGGACAAAAGCGTATTTGCAATTTTCTTGAAATTATGAAAATCTTTTATGGCATAATAAAAATTCTCTAGATAGGACAAATTACCAGCTGTGTCATCTAATGACGTTCTATGATTTTCCATCAATTGCTTAGCTTCTTCACGGTATTTTGAAGCAACCATTTCTGTCGATGCCTTCTTTGCCAATTGAATATAGAGCATTCCTAGGTCTTTTATTGCGCTCTCTATCTTTTGATTAGCATCAATTGCTTTCTTATAGTATTCTATTGCCTTATCAAAGTTTTTCGAGTCGCTGTATTTTTTGGCTTTTATATATAAAGAAGTTCCGCCTGTTGAGTATGCCGTTTTATAGGTGCTAAATTGGTGAGAACGATTGATTTCCTTTTGTTTTTCAATAGCAGCCTGACAATTCGGATGTGATGAAAATATATGCGTTAAAACTTCATTCGCATCCATTCTTTTCCCATTCTTGGCTAAATTATCTACGATAATCAGGAGATTTTTAATGGTCATTGGTTTATGTATACATAAAGCCGTATCACCTGCATAATTTTTAGATTTCGTATATACTACATATTCGCCTCGAGTATAATTTGTTTTGTCAGCTTCAATAAGTTCTGATACAGCAAACCACAATTTAGCATTAGTTTTGAAGTCTCGAATAAAACCAAATTGAGGACCAACACTCTGTATTTCGCCCATTTCTCGAATAACATCGTTATTTTCTTCTTTCCTAATCTTTGTGATAGTATCCTCTACACCAAGCAAGGATGCAAGGTCGCCTAAACTATTTGCAGTACCACCATTGAAATTCTTTTTTGATTTTTGTTTTGCTTCTTTTAAAATACGTTTTTCTTCATCTTTATGAGACAAGAACGAATTCGATGAATTTGTTTGTTTTTCGCTTGATTTAGAAGTCGTCTCCTCAGAGAATTGGTCGTTCTCTTGTTCTTGTATTATAGCTTCTCCTGTATTGTCTTGTACTTTTTGCTTTGTGTCTTCTGAATGATCTTTGTTTTCAGACAACGAAAGAGAGGGGGCATTCAATAAAAGGTCCTCGTTTTTCACATAAAGGCTATTGCCTAATTCCGGAGTATTAGTTGTATCTAATTTGGCGTCAAGCGAAGAACCCTGTGGAGGTGTTGCTTCTTCAAAGTCTTTAATGCTTTCTTCTGAAATTGAGATTGGCTTGCGACCTTCTTCAAAAGGGCGTATTTTTATTCGACTATCTTTAAAATCAACAATGTAGCCTTCTTTGATTCCTAAGCTACATACGATACGAATAGGATCACCAATGACATAATCTTCTTTTATTGATTCTATATTATTCATAATATTTATCGATTAAATGGGCTATTATCAACCAAAAGTTCTCGAATATTAATCTTTAGCAATTCTGAAATCTTTGCCAGCGTCTGCAAATCGGGTTGTGTGGTGTTGGTGCACCACTTGGAAACCGTTACGGGATCCTTTCCTAATTGACCAGCAAGCCAGACGCCTGTTTTGCCAGCATCAGCCAATGCTCCTTTAATTCTATTTAAATTCTCCATGCAAATTTCTTAATGTTGAATGCAAAGATATAAGAATCTTCTGAAAAGACTTGTGAAATTGCAATAATGCTGACTGCTTGTCGAAAATTAATCTATTATTGCCCCCTGATTTTATTATTTCCCATAAAAGGAGGGTAAACCATATAAATCATACTATAGCTAAATTTTGGTGTAGGAACTATGTAAAATTGATAGTATCATCATGTGCGATGCTTCATGTGACACAATATACAACCAGTCCCACCCCCATTGTATAAACAAGCAGGGATATCACCAAGACTTTCATCCAGAAGTCCGAGTACCAAACGCCTTCATTCTGTCTGAGAATTTTGCGCATATTGGATTCATGCTCGGTGATAAGCCTCGTTTGTTCGGCACGGTGATTTGCCAACACCGAATTCCAACTTTCTATAGAACGGTCTATGAGTTGTCTAAGTTGGGCAAGTTGCTCAGGAGTGATGGTTGCCTTAAAGTTCGTGTCCCGTTCTGCTTTTACTATAGCATTGCAGATGCAATTGACGATATTATCACAACTGCCAACAGCAGCTTTGAGCGCACCCTCAATGTGGCTTTCTGCAGCGATGGCCTTCTCTAAATCCTCATTGAACTTTATCAGTGTTTCTTTTGCCTCTCTTATCTCTACGAGAAATTTATCCACTTCTGATTTTTCAGTCTCAATTTGCTGGTTGATTTCAACCTTCTCCAGCATGTCATTGACATTTATGGGCGATGTGCCCCTTGATTTTCCTATACCCATGTTCTTGTATTTATAAAAGGTGAATTATCTGTGAAGTCCTCTCCTGCGTTTGCACATGCTGTTTGCCATTCGTGCGCAACGGCGTGCCCATTCAAGTTCGTCTTCGTCCTTGTCTCTTCCCCAGCCTCCTGTATCAGAACCGCCACCGCCACTTGAAACCGCCATGCTTGTGGCTGCATCCAAATACCCGGCAAAGAGTAAAAGAGCCGTGTGTTGTATCTCTTCAATCTTGGCCAACGGATGAGCTTCCTCCAAAGAACACTCCTGCTGGATAATATTGTCAGCGGCTTCGGGAATATCCACATGATAACTGTGATATTCGTCTGTCGCAATATCGTAATGCTTTATAACAGGCTGTGAAATAAAAGTAATATCTGCTGACCGTGTTTGTTGAGGAATAGATTTTGTTGGCTCAGACTTCCTTTCCTGCTGATGCAGTTTTGCCCAAGTAGCCTCAATCTTTGATGGAGTCAAGTTTCGACCGACACCCAACACGGATGACTTATAATTGGAGTTGCCACGTTTGATGGAATAACCATAAACCTTGCCCTTATCATCTTCTTGCAGATGCACTTTATAGCCTCGTTTTGTCAGTTCCATTGCATATTGTTGCCAACTGAACTTATCCATCTCACGGAGTATCTTCATGCAGTAATTTGTGATTTCCTGTCTGTGCTGTATGCCGATTTCTTCAGACTGTACCCAACCACGCCTTTCGTTGATGATATTCGCAGCCATGACAGCCCTCTTACCAATCTTATGACTATCGTTGATTTTGCCATCCATGTCCACACGGTTGGCATCAATATGCAGATGGAGTATACCACTTTTGGAATCCCGATGCAAGGCAACGATGTACTGCGAACCTTTGAGGTTTGTCTGTTTTGATGATGCTCGCTTGGTCTTCTCGGAAAGGTCTATGGAGTCAAATACATGGATGAACTCGTTTGCTAAATGTACCCAATCATCCATCTTCCAGTTCCGGCTTTCTTCCTCGGCTGGGGAAATCTCAATTCTTATCACGTTCCTGCCAAGAGGTCTGCCCTTATTGATTTTCTCGGCAAACATTTTCTGTACGAGCATCATCCGCCCATACATCGCTTCCGGTGAAATGTCATCGGGCAACAGGTTGGCTTTGACTATATCCGCCCTATCCTTGTTGACGGAGTATCTTATGGCATTTGCACCATGCGGAATGGTACTGGCTTTTGCTATCATAATAGGTAAGGATTTTTATTCTGTTAGGTAATTCTCGATCTGGCCCCAGCGGTTGATAAGCTGTGTAGCTGCTATCATCCATTGCTCTACAAAGCGTGTATCACTGAAATACAAGGCTCGTTTGTCCGCTTGGATAGATTTCACGGCTGCCACAATACGGATAAGGTCACCCCTTGCATCCGTCAGGCTGCACAAGGCTTCTACTTCACGCTCGGTCAGCCGCTGACGAGGATGTTGCCCCAAAGCTGTGCGGCGCACATAGTTACTCATGGATAAACCGCATGTCTTGGCAAGTTCTTTCGCTTTGGCATATTCCTGTTCCGTTACTCTGGCTTCAAGCCGTAGGGTGCGTCTTATAACTTTCTTGTCGTTTTCTTCATCAGTTTCATTGCTGATATTCTTTTTCTTTTTCATGCTTTATTGTGTTATGGATGAAACTTCTATCTAAAAAAGGACAGCACGGTGGGAGCTTGCGACTGCCGGAATACGCCTATGTGGTACGGTTGAGTGTAGCGAATTTGTGCGACATAGGAACTTCTTGCAAGACCCCACACAAAACATAGGCTCCACCGCCATATTCTATATCGCTATATCAGACTTCCTGCCGAAATATCCTCGTTGGATTCTTCCTCTCCCGCAGGCTGTGGAGAAGCCGAAACAGAAGGGAAAGGAGAAGAGTGTGAAAGTAATTCCCCTTCGTCTGATATAACAGGCAATTTGCCTTCAAAGGAAAAATCAGTGTCAGAAATACTGTCCTTATCCGTTGCTTCCGTTTGACTGCAATCATTAGAGTTGGGGACGTTTTCCTCCAGCGGAGTGGTTGGCAAGATGGACACCGTTTTATCGGATAGTGCGCCAGTATTCTCTCCCTCATCTTGTCGGTCTTTGATTCGGACATAAAAAGGATTATCTATGCGATTGCCATTTTCCATCCATGCCGATATACATTTCAGTGTGTGAACACTTGTGCGGTTGCTCTGCGTGGATGCGACAATTCCCAACTGGTTCATCTTATCAAGTACACGGGATATGGTCTTCTTGTCGTAGCCTAACTTGCAGGACAAATCCACTTCCGAAAGGATGGCTTGCCCCACTTGTAAGGTTGTGGAAAATCCTTTTATGGCATAATCGTTTTCTTCCAACACAGCCGCTTCAATAAGTCGGTGCAATATCTTCATACGGTCAATGCCGTATTTGCTTCCTGCCAGATATGCAAGTTGCTCTGACGAAAGCACTATACAATAGTTCAAATCTGTTTTCATCGTCTGTATAATTTGAGATGGTTTATAAATGGTGCAGCCAAAAGAGAAAGTCAGCGGTGCATACCGTAACCTCTCTCCGGCATATAATACTCCTTGTCGTATGCGATGTGGTCAAGTACGTTTTGCAGCCTGTCCAGTTGTTGGCTGTCCAATACACGGATGGCGGCAATGGTAATGTTCTGTGAAGCGATACGGCGGTGTTCACAATTCCGTTCTGATGTACTTCCGTCTCCATCGGCATGGACACTTCGCAGGTAATTGTTCACCGCCTCGGTCTGTTCCTTGCTTGGAAAGGTGGAGGGATAACGGTCTTGAACATACGTAACCATGTGGCTGACCGCATTTGCCAACAACAGGTCACGTTCTTGTAGCTGTTTGATAAGTTCTTCTTTCCTCATATTGTTGGTTTATATTGCCCCGTGTCCCAAGCATTTTTATAACTTTCTATTTTGCTTACTTCCTGTTTTTATTCTTTTTCGAGGGCAAAAGGGGGACAAGGGGACATTAGTTTTTTCTTTTCCCTTATTTTGAAATTAGAATGGTAATTCCAGTTCACTTGGCAGTGTTGCGCAGGACTCTTCACTTGGAGCGTCCACCCTCACCCATGGGTATTTCGTCCGTCCCGTCTTATCGCAGTAGGCTGGATGCAGCCCCTTGACCTTCTCCTGTTCACTCCGTTTCCAATTTGGAATCATGGACATCAAGCGGTTGATGTATTGCGAAGTGTATTTGGACGGATTTCGTCTGACCAAATCATTGGGCAGTTCCTCTATTATCTGTCGGGCACAAACCATATTGAGTGAGGTCATTGTAGAATTTGGTTCTGAGTAGGCTCCTTTCTGATAAGCCAGTCGTGTCGGAATCATCCAATTTGCATATTGAATGGGAACCTCACGCTCCAGATACATTTCTATGTCCTCCATAATTGGGTCAACAAGAATGTTGGAATGTTGCATCTGCACCTCGTTGGCCTTATTCTCCATGTCCGGTGACAAGTAGAGTTTCATTCCTTGTCGATAATAGGCGTATGCCTCTGCCCAAAGCTGAGGAACGGAACACTGTAGTTTATCCAGCCAATCCGACACATGCCCATTGCCTTTGACCAGGATAATCCACCATCGGCGATTTCCATTGTCTCCTTGCAGGAAGTTTGCCTCATTGGTGGTAGCCGCAAAAACATTGTGCCGCATGAACTCCACCACCTTATGCCCATAAGCCGGACGCATATAATCACTGCAACGGCTTAGAAAAGCCTTGGCAGCTTCCGCGTCATTCGCCCGTTTCAAACCATTCAACTCACTGATTTCAATAATCCAACCGTTGGTTATGGTCTCCACTTTCTCCTTGTCACCACTGGCGAAAGAGAATGAATCGTTGAACCATCTCCCACTGATGGCTTTGAAGAAGGTGCTTTTACCAATACCTTGGGGACCGGGCAAGGTCAGTACGTTGTCAAACTTGCAACCTGGATTGAATACTCTGGTTACAGCCGCCACAAACCAAAGTTTTGTCTGTTCCCTGACAAGCGGATTGTCCTCGGCTCCAAGATAATCTATGATGGTTGTGGCTATGCGAGGTTGTCCGTCCCATGTCTCTTGTGTGATGAATTCCTGTACAGGATTGAAACTCCGTTCAGAAGAAGTGGTCTTCAGTATCTCAAATACCTTGTTCTGCGTCAGGCGTATTCTGTATGTCTTTTCCAGATAGTCCTGTATCTTTCCTGCTGATTCTTCATCAATTTTGTTACCATTGACATTGCGGAACAAAGGGCAGAAACACACATCGTCCTGACAGAAGGTATCGTACCTTATCTGACTAAGATTCTCATCCAGTGTGAAAATAAGCCGGAGATTACTGATGGAACGAACCGGATTCCCGTAACTGTCTGTTGCCAGATTCTTTTTCCAATTCTCTTCCATACCGCTATTCTTTGATATGGATGCCACCAGATTCCTTTGCCAAAGCCAATGCAAGGTCTGCATCCACTACGATTTTTCGTCCTATCTGCGTGATGGCTTTGTCTATGATGCCGCTCTTCTTAATGCGATTGGCGGTGGGTACGCTACAACCGAATACACGGGCGATACCCTCTATGCCATAGTAGTTGCCTTTGGATGCCACTTGGGGAGTGGCCGCTTCTGTACTCTCCACACTTTTAGTGATGAGAAAGCAAAGCTCCTCACCCGTCATCATGGCGATGGGCTTTTGGAGTAGTTGGTTAAGATTGAGTTTTTCTTCCATACCTTTACTTGTTTGGTGATTAAATACTTTAAGCCTCGGCTCAACTCTGTAAAACCGATTTCGCAAGCAAAGGTAGTGTATGAAACTCTGTGTGTTGGTCGGTTTATTTATACCTTAATTTAACCGACCGTATTACAACAGTTGTTTGCAAAGTAAATACGGATAGCTGGATTTCCCAACTACCCGTTATTGATAAAATAGTCCGTCCATTGGTCAATCATTCGTTTAGCTTTGGTGTAACTGCTTCCTCTTTGAGGCGAGTTCAAGGTAAGTTCCTTGATTTCCCCGTATCGCTTCTGCGGAATGTCATGCCCATAATGCCGTTGAGAGAACTGTTCTATGGCACGGTGGAAAGTCATGTATCTTGTGGACGCTTTTATCTTGCCGGACTTTACCAATGATTTCAACAGATAGGCAAGACTTATGTCCTCTGTATTCTCTTCAAGAAACAAAAGGATACCCTGCTTAATACGTTCTTTGTCACCCAAAAGAATATCGTCCAATGACTGTATCACTTTCTTGTTTCCACGTCTGCCTTTTACTTTTCGTAAGGCAAACATCACCTCCTTCCATACTTCTGGGTTACACCTTTCAGCAGTGTTTTCCCAATCAGCTTTGGTCTCTGTACCCATTTCAATACTTTCATTGACAAGGAGTGTAACGCATGACTTTACAAGAAACATATCGCCATTGTCAACCTCTTCACAGTTCAACAGGCGGTTGAGTGACTTGGCCATACGTGAAAGACCGTGGTCAAATACCACGAAATAATACATGCAATAAGCCAAGTCCTCTTTCTTTTCCATTACACGGTCATAGAGATTAGCCATGAACTCGCCAATGAACACCGCATGAGAGAGGAAAACTATTTGAGAGATATAGGTTAGACACTGGTAAACCATTTTCCTTTCCAGCTTACTCAACAGATAACATCCTTTGCTGTTTCTCATGAACATATCTAATTGCCCAATCAAGTAGGACCTTAACTCCTGCGGCAGACGATTCCATATTTCAATAGGTGTTTCAGAATGAACCATCAGCTGCCCTGATTTCGGAGAAGTAAGCAGTTCTACCGCGCCTGTTTTCACATTGATGCCTATCCACAAACACTTGTTGGTGATACATCTGGCGATGGTCTCGGTATATTGGCTAGCCCACTGTTGATTTTCGACACCTGATACACCTTTCCCGTTTACAAAATCAGAAAGCCAATTGTACATAATCAAAGCTTCTGGTGGTGTACAGTCACGCATCATCTGATACATATCTATCAGAACAGACATATTGCCTTTAGCCACAGCATCGATGCGCTTACAAAAGTCAGCATACACTTCTTCGTTAGCTGATTTCCATGCACGGATAGCCATATCAGCCGCATCCTTCCTTTTGGAATAGGATTTTATCCTTTCTATGAAATTTATCATCAGCATTACGGATTAAGGTTGTCTGAATAATTTGAGCAGTTCTTCTGTGGACATGCTTGCCAGCTTCGCCAACAGAGCATCCCTTTCAGAAGAATTCTCCAAGTTTAACAGTTTTGAATTGTTCTGCATCTGTATATCAAGAGGATAATGCTCAATGTAGATTTGGGTAATGGCATGATCAGAAGTTGAATGCCCCATGCTTTCAGAGATATAATCCATATCCACTCCGGCATTATGCAGATTAGTAGCAAACGAGTGTCGGCACCATGTGCCGGACGGACAGATGGACTTATCCCAATTCAATGCCTCATGGCAAATCTTAATGACGCGGTCTTTCACGTTTGAGTTCTCTTGCATGGTGTATTTGCGGCGTAACTCTTCCGTTTCCGCTCCTTTTAATATATCGGGGAACACAAAACCGTCCCGAGTCGGAGGTGCAGCTATCTCATCCAAGATATATCGTAAGGGAGGGATGATAGGGACTATTACCTCTGAGCCGTCAGCGCTCCGTCGGGATGTTTTCTTTCGATTGAAGCGGAAAGCTTTGCCATTTGTCTGATAATAATAACTATTATAGGTCAAGCGGCCAGCATCAGCCATATTGAAACCGTTGCAAAGATATTGGGCAAGAAATAATCCCAATGAATAATGCGCACGTAGCACATATTCTTCCGACCAATGTTCTGGATACTTCTTTGATACGAAAAGGTTGTATAGTTCCGTCATCTGATTTACGTTCAAGAAGCTCTGCTTGCGTTTTGCACTCTTGGGAATGCTCACAAGCCCTTTCTCTTTTTTGTTGGAAAAAGGATAGGGCACATCTTTGAGGTAGCCCTCATGCACACACCTGTTCCATACAGCACGGCAACAGCGCAAGTAGATACCGGCCGTAGTGTCGCTGATTTTACCGACAATCGCACCATTTTCGTCTTTAACTCCATTGTGCATACCATCCTTCCACTTCTGAAGTTCTGCTGCACAGATGCAGAAGCCCTTAATTGCATTTTCTCCAAGAATCTTTCTGAATGATTTGAGAGAACACTCATAACTTTCTGCGGTGGTGAAACGTGCTCCTCCGTCTTCTGTACGCAATTCGTGAATGACTTGCTCCCATATACTAATAAAGGATTGTGATTGGGTTATGTCCTCTTTGGATAGCACCACTTCTTCACCCATGATACATTGACGTACCATCTCAAATGTCAGGATGCCGCCTTTGTTCAGATTCATCAAGATTTCTTTGTACTTGGGGGCAATAGTATCTTTCCACTCTTTCTGAAGTTTGTAGTTCTCGCTTTTACATTTCGTCGCATTGCAGATGTCCGAGAACTTTTTCCCAGTAAAAGAGCTTCCAACTGTAAAATAGAAGAACTTGCGGTCAATCGTGAAACGAATAGATAATGGAAACTCACACGCATTCTTTCTGCGGGTACGTGAATCCAACACGATAGAGACAGAACAGTTACGCTCTTTGAAAAGAGACAATGACTTGGTTAATTTTTCCATTGCATTCATTGTTTATGTTCAACATAACCTCTGAATACAGCCGCTTTGCAATGTGAGGCGTACATATACAAAACGCTGCATATAACCACTGAGTCCCTATCCCTTGACGGATAAAAACATTGTCGTTATATGCAGCGGTGCAATCTCGTTGTCTTCTGTCGCTGACTGGTAACCGGGCTTCTGCCAATCGGTCTCAACCCCTGAAGCAACTCTCACGTATTGTTTGAAATAGAGTATTCTCCGACTAATACTCCCTCTACGCTTCGATTCATCGGAATGGGATGACCCTCCCACGAAGGTTAGACAAACTCACTTTTCCTTATTAGGAAAGAGCACCTCTTGGTCATGGCTCGCCATAAATGCATTGCATTTGCAAAGTTACAACATTATTCTGTAAATCAATATACAAATGGAGTATATTTGAGCTTATTTAATCGTAAAGTGTTGTTGCACTAACAAAACTTCGGGTAAAGATATTACAGGATTGCATAGAGCATCATTGAAATTCTATGTGTAAAACACGGTCAACCCAAACAGTTTGTTTACGCATTGTTTACGCAAAGGCAAGAAAAAAGGAGTTGCGAAATTCGCAACTCCTTGATTTTGAAAGTGGACCAGCCTGGGCTTGAACCAGGGACCTCCAGATTATGAGTCTATTTGCAATATATTTCACGAAATTATAAATAATCATAAAACGCTGATATTCAACACCTTTTTTATTTTGCAAATTTCAGAAAATTGCCTAACTTTGCATCAGTTTTCATTTCAGAAGGTCACCTGAAGGTCACCAAAAGGTCACTGAGACCTTCAATAAATACGGAGGTTTAAGGCAATATGAAGTCACAAAAAGCGGAACAAACCACAAAAGATGCTATAAAGGAGCAGAAATCCAACAAAAGGGGAGACAAGTGCCTTGCCAGATTCACGTCTTCCAACGGTAGCGTATATGGGTCTTTGACTCTTGACATTCGTAAGGCTGGCGATTACAGTCAGCCTATTCCTGTTGCCGTGCGTGTTTGTCATGGAGGACAGAAAGCTTTCCTTAGGCTGGGAAGAGCTTATACTTTGCAAGAGTGGTTGGATATTTGTGAATACGAGAAAACTGGGCGACGTGTCCAGATGGCAGAACGTGACGAGATGAAGAATCGGATGGAGAAGATTCGCCAGCTTATAAACGAATTGGTTGACACCAATACCTTCTCGCTTCGCAAACTTCAAGACATATACCAGGGCAAGAAGGACGAGAATACAACCATCTACTCCATCTGGGAAGAGTACATGCAGGGCAAACTCAACGAAGGCAAAGCTGGCTCTGCAAGATGCAACAAGGATGTGTACAGACGCTTCGTCAAGGATATGGGTACCGATGTTGCTTTTGCAGATATTGATAAGGCTTTTGTGCAGGAATGGGTGAAGCGAATGAAAAAGTCCGGCCTTGGCATTACAACCATTGCCATCGGTTTGCGTAGCTTCAGAACTATCGTTAATATCTGCATATCAAGAGGACTTGTAAAGGGCGACACAAAGGAAATGTTCAAAGATTCCGGCTACAACAAGTCCCAAAGTCGCAAGCACGAATTTCTTGATACGGCAACCATGCGTATGCTGTATGACTTTTGGAAGAAGGATGAAGCCGTTGATGAAAATGGGCATGAGTTGTATATGCCTCGAGAGAAGCAAGCTATCTTCCGTGACCTTGGACTCTTCCTGTTCATGTATCTTGGCGATGGGCAGAACCTTGCCGATACACTCCGCCTGACATATGATGATTGGTACTATTCAACCCACGGAAAGCAGATGAGATTTCTCCGCCACAAGACACGCGACAGAAACGAAAGCGCAAGTGAGGTAATCTTCCCAATAACTCCGGAGCTAAAAGCCATTCTTGACAAGTATGGTAACGAACCTCGCTTGGGTAGAAGAGTGTTCCCGATAATGAGTGATGAGATAACGCCTGAACAGGAAGTGTGGGTTATTCAGAGATACAACCGCTACATTCGGGAACACATGAAGAAAGTCGCTGATATGCTTGGAATGGAGCAAAAGCCTTCACCAACATGGGCAAGACATAGTTTTGCAACCAACCTTAATAATTCTGGCGTAGTTCCTTACAAGTACATTAGCGACAGCATGGGGCATAGTGGCAATGGTGACATCACCTCAAACTATATTGGTGCTTACCCTCTGGCCAAAATGCTGGAGTACAACCACTACTTGCTTAACTCCAACCCTCCAAAAGTAAAGACAAAGAAGGCAGACAACAAGCAGCTGATTGAAATGCTGATGGGGTTGAGCGAGGAAGAGAAAAAAGCAATAGTCGCAGCTTTGTCGTAATGACACACATAGTGGCGAATAGCACCATAACTTAATGAATTATACAATCATGGCTAACGAATCTACAACATACCTCCACGATGGCATGGAACTGCCTGTCGAGGATTGGAGTCAGAATACCCATTCTTTTGATGAACTGACCAAGATCATTCGAGATACTCATGATGCAGCCCAAACCACTGCAGTCAAAGCTATAAACCGTATGCAGACAATGCGGAACTGGCTATATGGCTATTACATTATAGAATTTGAACAACATGGTAAAGATCGGGCTGAGTACGGAACTCAATTGTTGAAGAGACTGGAAGAAAGAGTGAACAGGAAAGGACTGACGGAAACCCTTTTCAAGAATTCAAGAAAGTTTTACCGACTTTATCCTCAAATGGTTGAGAACCTCATTGGTGTAATAAGTCCGACAGTGTCGGACAAATTGTTGGAGTCCAAAGATGCATCAGGGTTGTGCGATACTCAAATGACTGAAAATGAACACGTAGAAAAAAGTCCGACGGTGTCGGACGGATTCAGAACGACTGGTCAGATGATTATTTCCAGGATGTCATTTTCGCATATTGTCGAGATTATGACTGTTGATGATCCACTTGCACGTTACTTCTATGAGCAGGAGTGCATCAAGTGTACATGGTCTGTGCGTGAGTTACGTCGCCAAATAAGCACAAATCTCTATGTGCGTACAGGTATCAGCAGTAACCCTGAGAAGATGCTCTCGCTCCCTTCTTTACAAGGTCATGACAATAACGAATTACAGATACGCCAGCCATTCACATTTGAGTTCCTTGGTTTGAAGGCGAATGAGGTGGTTGACGAGAAAGACATTGAGAATGCTCTTATCGACCACCTACAAGACTTTCTCCTTGAACTGGGCAAAGGGTTCTGTTTTGAGTCACGCCAGAAGCGCATTATCATTGATGACGAGTATTATTACCCAGACTTGGTGTTCTATAATAGAATCCTGCATTGTGGCGTAATTATAGAACTGAAGGACGAGGAGTTCTCACATCAGAACCTTGGTCAGCTCAATGCCTACGTTTCTCATTACAAGGAGCATGAGATGCAACCTGGTGACAATCCTCCTATTGGCATTCTTCTATGTACAAGAAAAGGCAAGAAGATGGTGGAATACGCTCTCGCCGGCATGGACAACCAACTCTTTGTATCAACCTACATGCTTCAGTTGCCAGACAAGAAAACGCTTGAAGACTTCCTGTTAAAACAGTTGGAAAAGTAAGTGGTCGAGATTATTTCTTGGCTATAAACAGCTATATAAATCTACACATCTTATTATATATGGAAGAAGGAAACGCAGAAATAACTCCAGTAGATAAGGAGGTTTTATCTACATGGTTAGCAAATAACCATGAAAAGTATGCAGAGTTCAAGGAGATGTGTCATGCACTTGCTACCGAAACCGACATGATAAAAATATCCAAGACATTTGATATTGATATAGAATCGCTAATAAATGTCTTGACAGTTTTTATGTGTCAGCAAGAGGAAAATATGACCATTAATGAGTTATACACAGAAGCCATAGCAGAAAACGATGATTTTTTGTATGCCCTTTGTTGCTTTTTGTATTTTGATGATGGACTGGAACAGGCATTCAAAAGCATAGAGATACGCAAAGATGTATTACGGAGGTTTGGCATGTTGGAGATGGTGGAGAGTATAGTGGAGCAAAAGGAGGTGGAGGAGAAAGAAGAACTTTCAACCATTGAGAAGGACTTGAACCTTCTGACCCTACGACGTTGGCATTATGACCATCCCCAAAAGTATGCGGAGTTCATTGACAGTGTGGATAGGGCTGGTGATGGTGACATGACTTTTGCTACAAAAGGATTCAATAGTCTGATGGACATATTATCACTTGGAGGTGTCAAGGATATGATGGCACTAATATCATGCTTTGTACCTGGTACCGATGGATACACGAAGAGCATGGTGTCATCGGAAAACTTGTCATTCCATGACAAACTGGGTAGTATTTTGGACTCGTCTTTGAATAATGAGGCAACCAGGCAGAAAATCCTGAGCAATAATCCACATTTTAATAGCACCCTTTACTGGTTGGCTTTTGATAACGGCTTTTCAAATGCGGTTGAAATCATTTCAAAGAATCTTTTGAGTGATGGCAATCTTGGCTTTATAAAGACGCTTGGAATAGAGGCAATACAAAGTCTGGTATATGCAAGTTTTGAGAAGGCAGGATATACAAAAGGCCAATGGAAGAATATAGAGAAGGGCCCTACAAAAAAAATTGTAGCCTCTGCTCTTATGGACTTGAAAGGCAGAAGGGGACGCAGAGACACCTGTCTGCTTCTTGAAGAAATGATATGCCCAGAATATCGTGACCAGATAATCATGGAGATGGATAAGATTATAGCAGAAGATAAACAGTTTAATGATACAGATTCCATCTTTGCGTACATCTTTGCGGCTTTGGACAAATGCCAACTGCTCAATGACAAGTATTCCTATCGCAGTTACCATAATGCTTTGAGAGAAAAGTTTCCTCAGTATGTGATAAAGATGGGCTTTGATCATGCAGAGGCATTGTATCACGCCTTGACAAATAGAAAAGACTATAACATTAGTATAACGGGTAAACAGATGAAGCAAGCAGAGAAGCACGTGCGTGATATAGTTGTTCGTTTCCGAATGCTTATGTCACCTGACATTATTCAATAGTGCTACAGATGTAGCGGTTTTCATTAATCTACTTTTATTTCCCTTTCGTTTTGAATGATGGCAAAACGGAGGGGATTTCTAGTTTTTATCCGGATGTTTTGAGGACAAGTGTTAAATATTCTCCTCTTTTTGTTAATATCACCTCGGCAGAAATCGTAGTATTTTTTGCCGAGGTTTTATGTTTTGCAATCTCACTAATTTTGCTGCAGAAATCAAAACATAGAACTATATGACAGGAAATTTTATAATGTTACAGGATGGCGAGCTTAAAGCCTTCATAACAGAAATTGTACAAGAGATCTTAAACGGACAAAAGCCCGTAGAACAGGCATCGCTTGAAGAAGAGTATTACACACGTGACCAGGTATGTGACCATCTACATGTTTCCACCACCAAACTCTGGCGTATGGAGAAAGATGGTGACATCACGGCTTATAAACTTGGACGACGAAGCTTGTATTCAAAGAAGGCTGTTGATGAACTTATCAAGTCCAAGAATGTTAACGCTAAAAAATAACAAAGAAGAGTTTATGAACATGTTTAATTTGGTAGCAAGGTTCTGGCGCATGGCAGAAGATTCAGGTTCTACCACCAGCGAAGCTGCGCTATACTTCTACTTGCTTAACAGAGCCAATACGCAGATGTGGCGAATGCCAATACGTTGTCCTACGGCGATAGTCTGTGTCTATCTCAATACAAGCAAACAAAATGTGATGAAGGCACGTGAGGGGTTGAGACGAAAGGGGCTTATAACTTTTACTCCTGGTTCTGGTATTAACGACAATCCACTTTACACTCTAACGGAATCTAATGAGCAGTTGTCTGGTCAGATGTCGGGCGAGTTGTCGGATAAGTTGCCGTCTCAATTCTCGGGTCAGTTGTCGGAGTCGTTGTCACCTTTAAAAGACAAAGATAAAGAATATTCAATAACAAACGCACGTGTGAAAAAAGTCTTGGGATTGGATGATTTGGAAAGAATGTTTCTTGCTGATCAAGATTGGCTAGAATCGGTATTCCGACTTCTTCTTTCAAAAGGCATGACGGACGCAAGTATAGAGATGGTGAAGGAAAAAGTCAGTATGTTCTTTCAGTACCTGAGAGCAACCGGGCAATCAGAAAGAGAAAAGAATGACTGCAAGAATCATTTCGTAAATTGGCTGGTCAAACAGCCGTTAAACAACAAATTCAGCAATGCAAATAACAAGCAAGGACATCATGACAAGCGTAGAGCGGTTGAAGCAACACCTGCTAAGTCTTCGGACTACGAAGGCTTGTTTTAGGCTCGACATGACAGAAGAAATGGCCTACTACTATCTGTTGGCGGCGTGTATGGCCGAGGTTGAGTATCGTCATCGTGAATTTATCTACAACGACGAAGTAAAGTCTCAGTTGAATCAGATGGCGCACTGGCTAACGTCCAATGATTCTAAGTTCGGGGTACTCCTTTGTGGGGAGTGTGGCAACGGTAAGAGTACTATGCTCAAAGCTTTTCAACAACTATTGAATCATTTGGAGATACCAAATCCTGATGACCATAGCAGGTACGGAATACGAATTGTGGATGCCAAATATATTGCCCAGTTGTGCAAGGACAACTATCAAAAGTTTCTGGAACTGGCGAAAACAGATATGCTTGGCATAGACGATTTGGGTACAGAACCCATGGAGGTATTGGCTTATGGTAACGTCTACACGCCCGTGATTGATTTGCTGACCAAGCGTTACGACGAGCAGCTGTTTACCTTTATAACCACGAATCTTACTCCTCAAAAAATCCGTGAGCATTACAAAGACCGTATAGCAGACCGTCTCAATGAGATGGTTGAGAAAATAATCTACAGTAATGACTCCTATAGAACCATTTAGTCATTAACCAGGCGACCCCCATATACTATCTGGTTTGACAGAGGGATTCGGTGAAGAGGACAATGTGGATTCTGTACACGCTGTTGACAATGTTGCCATTGTGGACAATGTGGACCGGACAAGTTGGGCTCAGTCATCCATTGGAAAAGTATACAATGTAAACAAGGAGGACAAAGAAGACAAGGTTTACAGAAGAGGCATTAACCAATTCTGACAACGGAAGTAAGCAATAGAGTTATAGACTGCCTTTTTGAACTACAGACAACGGCACAAGGCTCCAAGGCTTTCGCCGGATACCGCACCATCGATGATGACATGAAGCGTGAACTCGTTGACATGATCAACTGACACACCTGCTCTGCCGCACTTGCTCTGATGTACTAACGTTCTGTCTGCCAGATGTCACTATACCGCATCTGCCGACAGGACACATGTCAAACCTTTTAATACTGCAAATCAAAGAAGAAGCATATTCAATGAATACCCCACCTCCTGACCAAGGGATTGGTCATCAGGTACCGAGAGAATCCACCGCTTTTATCACTGATAGACTTACTATGTCACAGAAACATTTTACTCATGAGGTCTTCCTCACTCATGCAGTGAGTCTTGACCTACTGGATTACCTCTGTCCAGTTCACAAGAAAGAGGTGTTGAGAGTCGATGCTTTCCGCGACCTTCTCAACAAGACCTGCCAGCAGCCTACAGGTGCAATGACCAAGGAGGGTACTCCACTGGTCGTTACCCCTGGGCAACTGGTAACGTCGGTTTCCGAACTCGCACGAGTGTGGGACTGGCACAGGGATAAGGTTCGTGACTTCCTCAATGGACTTGCCGAACGTGATGTTCTCACGATCGACATGCACAAGAAGTTCATGGTTCTTTCATTCCCTTATCTGGCAGACCGTATCTCAGCCTATGCTCCAAAGGCTGATGACAAGGAATCTGCCGACCCAACACCTTCGCCTGATGGAGCAAGCGAAGATAAGGGTCAGAAGAAGGAAGGCTCATCTGTCACTCAGAATGTGGCTACTGCAACCGAGGTTGCAGCAACCAAGGAAGCAAAGGCTGGCAGTCAGAATGATGGTGAGAAGCGAGAAGAAGGCAATGCTAGTACTGCCAGACGTGGCGGTCACATGCAGGAAGACCTCTTCTCTGGTGTTGATAACTCCGGCACTCAGCAAGTGCCGGTTAATACTAACCAAAAGAAGGCTGAATAATGGATTTATACTCAATGATTCAGGCTGGTGGTCGCATGAATTTCACGGTCACTGGCGAGGATCTTGTCCAGTTCGCAGAGACCATTATCGAGAAGACTATCGCTATGCGAGATGCCGAATTGGCAATGGCACCTAAGGATGAGACCTATTTAACGACTGACGAGGTCATTGCTAAATTCCATGTCTGCAAGACCGCCTTGTGGACTTGGGAGAAGAATGGCTATCTAATTCCTTCACGGTGGGGAAAGCGTAAGACGTATGCCTTATCGGAACTCCATGCACTCATGAAGGACAAGAAGAAGCGTCTGCCGAATCTTGCTGCTCAGGAGAACAAGTTGGCAGATACGCTCGGAAAGGAGGTGCAGGGCTGACAGGTATCTCTGATGATGGGCATGGTCAGCAGTTGTACGCTGTCATAGCCTATCCTCAGAGCCTTGCAGGAACAACAGAATGGTGATGTCCTCTGGCAGACACACCATGCCTTACCCTTTTCCCTTTTGTCAATGCTGGATTTATGACCAGTTTCGCCTCTTGATCCTTATTCAAGGCACAAGCAGTGAACCAGGCTTTCCGGCATAGACACACCCAATGGTGAAGGGATGCCCAAGCGACACATACTATATTATATGTAGTAAGAGTCGCCCTGGCATTGATTCGAGACCATCCTTCTACTCGGACATTACGCAGCAGACAGAGGTCAGCGAAGTGTCTATGACCACAGTCCGCTATCATGCGCAAAATCCGTTTCTGGAGGCTTTGTCGAGGTCGTAAGACCATGGCTCTGCCGATGGCTAACCACCTGTCCTGCAGCCTGTCTATTCATTGCAAACATCTTCGATGCCTATGGCTATAACCTTGATTCTACCTTCGTTAAGTCTTGCTTCTGACACGATCCAGCAAAGCTGAAACGATGTCCGTCAGACGTAACGACCGCTTTGCGGTAAGGGGTTTTACGGGGTTGGGGAGCAAGTGTATGTTTTCTATGCCCAGAAAACAACCATCCCTTCGGTCGGGAGCATCAAGATGCTGGCACATAAATGTGAAGGAGGCTATTATGAATAATACCCAAGAACACCAAACCCCAGACTCTTCTCGTAAACATAAGGGAGGTCGTCCACCCTTAGCAGAGGAACAGAAGCGAACCGTATGCAAGAAGGCTTACTTCACTATTGAAGAGGCTAAATGCGTCGAACTCGCTGCTGATGAAAACAGGATGTCTGACTCCGAGTACATGAACCAGATGACAATGAACGGCTATGTCAAGGCTCCTATAGATCCTGACTTCGCCAAGGACTTCAGGGCAGCTGCTAACATGGCTGGAAATCTCAACCAGTTGGCATACCAAGCCAACAAGGCTGGCTTCAGCAGTGTGGCAAAGGAACTGCTCGATTTGCGGTCAAGACTTCATGGTGTACTCGATATAATCTACAGCTGGATATGATGCCCAAGATAAGTAACGGTTCTACCTTCGGGGGAATCGTCAATTATGCAAACGACATCAAGGACAAAGGCACAACAATTCTCGCTTCTCGCGGAGTTGATCTTCGAAGCAACTATACCATAGCAAAGTCTTTCAAGATTCAGGCTATGATGAACCAAAGGGTGCGGAATTGTGTCGGACACTTTGCGCTTTCGTTTCCTCCAGAAGACGCACATCGTTGCACTGACGGATTCATGCGTAAACTGGCAATGGAGTATATGAAGAAGATGGGCATCACTGATACCCAGTTTGTCATCTTCCGACACCATGACCACGACCATGACCATGACCATGTGCATGTTGTCTATAACCGAGTCAACGATTTCGGCAAGACCATATCTGACGGATGTGATGTAGAAAGAGCAATCGCCATTTGTCAGGCGATGACCAGACACTACGGTCTTCACTGGAGCGATGGCAAGATGAAGGTCAACCGTGACCGACTCAAAGGCAAGGCAGTTGTCAAGTATGCCATCTTTGACGCAGCACAGAAGGCTTTGCCTGGCAGTCGTACATGGCAGGATTTCATCGATCGTATGAAGGAGCAAGGCATTCAGGTCAGGGTCGCACCTCGTGAAAGTGGTAAAGGCATGGGAGTTGTCTTCACCAAAGGCAATGTCTCGATGAGTGGTTATCAGGTTGACCGACGCAGTTTGACTTTCTACATGTTGAATCAGCAGTTGTACAACATCAACTCTCTGTTGCCTAAAGACCAGTGGTTGCCTGATGAACCTATGATTCATGAGATCAAGTTTGACGACATGGATTCCGATGTCCGTCTGCCGAAAGTTTCCTTTGGCAAGGAATACGAGTATGTCGAGGACAGTAGCGTGAATATCTATGATGATAACAACGATTCTGCCTTTTTCGATACCGATGCGGCTGCCGAACTTGCTTCCAACGTGGCTGCTGCAGCTGTCGAGCTTGCAGTTGGTCCTGCTGTGGTTCCGACCTCAGGAGGTGGCGGTGGTGGCAGTTCCAGTGGCTGGGGCGATGACGATGATGACGAGAAGAAAAAGAGACCTAAGTTCCACCGTTAATACATTTAGATTATGGGATTTACGAATACAAACTCTAAACCGAAACTCAAACCTGCAAGGATGATAACCAAGGAGAAGGTTCAAGAAGTGAAAGACAAGATGGCTGATATTTCATCCACAGTTGTCTCTTCCCAGACTGTGTCTGCACATCCTGCCGAACCTTCTGAGCAGGTTGATGATGCTGATGTCATTGTTTCTGTCTGTCAGTCAGGTTCTGAATCCCCAGAAATGCCAGAAAGTGCGCCTGTCGAGGTTAAGTTCTCTGACAGGTTGCTCAACGACATAACCGTGGAAGACTACTGCTTTCTCTTTGAGACGCTGTTCAACGCTTGTTCTGATAACCGAGAAGAAGCGAAGCGAAAGGCAAGAGAAGAGAGCAGACGTAAGCAGGAGGAATCCGGTATCGATGTCATCACACCTGAGAATGCTCTTGTAAAGTGTACTGGTTTCATGAACGACATTCTGAATGGGTATAACCTCTACAAGAAGCATGAGAGTGCTATCGACAAGCAACAGTCGAAGTCCAAGGAGATTGTAAATACTCAGAACGAGACCGTCAAACGTCTGGAGACAGTTGTCGGCAGGATTGAGGACGTGCAAGGAGTCAAGGCTCCTAAGCGACCTCCATTCCCTTCATGGGCATGTCTGGCTTACTTGTTCTGGCACTGGCCTATGTATGGTTTTGCTTTTCTCTGGCAGTCGAAGTACTTTCGCAGATTCTGCTTCCTCACCGCATTCTTTGTGATGGTGCTGGAGTTCTGCATGATTGTTCTTTTGTCATACGATAACAAGGACCTGCATCGTGACCGTGCCAAGTATGTCACTGTCAGAAACTGGTCACTGGTCGAAGGCGATACGGCTACCATCAACAAGTTTGACTATGTGGATTTTATCTACAGCGATGCCAAATACCGCAAGGACGATATTGACGCTCTGCATGAAACAATTCGCAAGAAGTACGACATCATGATGGAAAAGAAGCAGAAGCAGAAGCAGCAGAACCAGAAGCGTCGCAAGTGATAGGCTTACCACTAATCTCTATTAAAATTGGCGCACCATCCGTAGTGGGTGATGCGCCTTTTTAATGCTAGCTATAAACTAATACCGACTGTTATGGGAATAACCTTCCACACAATAGATTATCACAATAAATATTAGATCTTCAGCAACTATTACTTTATTAATCGGTTCTTGCCGTCTAATGTATTAATTCCAAGCATACTTCTAAGAATTTAGGGTCAATTGCTTACATTACTCTGTCTGTTTATTCGAGGTGTATTTTTATTCATAAGCACTCCAAGGATGAAAAGCAGATAAATCACAGCTGCCACCTGTACCGAATACTTCTTTTCGCTTTCGTACAGAGCTGGAGATATAAACCGGAACAGTTCAAACAGAATGTAAGGTGAAGATTTTTCTGGATATTGATAGTTGTTACGAGATAATTTATTAAATTTGCACCAAAATTTAATTTTATTGTCCATGGAGAATTTAAATAGACTTAAAGCGGTACTCGCAGACGCTGGTCAAACCAACAAGTGGTTAGCAGAGCAGCTGGGCAAAGATCCAGTGACCATTTCGAAGTGGTGTACGAATACCACTCAGCCTGACTTGCAGACGTTATCTAGAATATCTGATTTGTTGAATATCGATATTCGTGAACTTTTAGTTAGCAGGAATCAACCTGTTCAACCTCTAACGAAAGATATTAAATAATTTAAATAACATAATTTACTATGGGTAAATCAATTGGTATTGACCTCGGAACCACCAATTCCGTTGTAGCATTTAAGGATGCTACTGTGAGAGTTATTGCAACAGGCCCAAATAATGAGGACCTATGTCGTTCATGTGTAGCCATTGACAAAAGCGGAAGCTTTACTGTCGGTAATGCACCTTACAAGAATTGGAGAAGATATGCTCCTAATATTGTAGTGTCTGCAAAGCGTCTTATGGGAGCTTCAATTTCTGACCCTCAGGTACAAAAGATGAAAGCTGATAAGGACATGTATCCTTATGGAATTTCAAAGATGTCTGGAGGAACAGACGAGTCTGTTGTTGTCATTATGAATGGTAAGGAGTACACTCCTGAACAAATCAGTGCAGAGATTCTTCGCCAGTTAAAGAATGATGCTTCCGTGAAGCTTGGCGGTGATGTTACCCATGCAGTTATTACTGTTCCTGCTTATTTTAATGAAAAACAAAAATCAGCCACTCGTAAAGCTGCTGAATTAGCTGGTTTGAAAGTTCAAAGATTGCTGGCTGAGCCAACTGCTGCGGCTATTTCATATGGTGCTGACAAGATGGCTGCTGATGAAGATAAAATCTTCCTCGTTTATGACTTTGGAGGTGGTACATTTGACTTGTCAATTTTGGTTGCTTCTGGGGGCAACTTCATAGAGTCCGGTACAGGTGGTGATCGTTGGCTCGGCGGTGATGACATTGACCGTTTAATATCAGAATATGTTCTTTCTGAGGCCGGAAAAGCTAACAATGTAGACATTCATAAGCTTATAGAAGAACTTCCTGAAAGGAAAAAATATGCTTTCCAGGGTGAACTTAAAGACAATGTGGAGAGTGTTAAGAAAGCTCTCAGTCAGTCAGAGTCTGCAACAATCTCTATATTCGATCAATTAGAAGATGAGGATGGTTCGCCAATTGATATTGAGGTGAAGTTGACACGCGAAAAATTCGAAAGCATGATTCGTCCTCTTGTTCAACGCACCCTGGATTTGATTGATGATCTTCTGGAGAAGACGGCTTATCCAATAGACACGATTGACAATATTCTTTTGGTTGGTGGTTCTTCATGCATACCTCTCGTAAGGAAGATGCTATGTGATAAGTATGGAAAGGATAAAATCCTCTCTTCTGAGAAACCTATGCTTGCAATTGCAGAAGGTGCTGCTATTTTATCGCATTCTCTTGGTACTGAAGTTGAGTGTCCACATTGTGGCAAAGCTATTCCTGCTGGTACTTCAGAATGTCCTCATTGCCATCAGTCTTTAGAGGCCATCCAACAGGTTTCTGTTGAAGAAGGAGGTGTTCAAGTAAGTCACACTACCAAGCATAAGTCATTCATCCAAGTATCAGATGATGCTGATAATATTCAGTATGAGAAGATTATTGACGAGAATACTCCATTGCCTTGTGAAGAAAACCGTAAATTCTACACATTGGTAGAGAATCAAAAAATTGTCGGTGTTAAACTGTTTAGTGATGCCGAAAATGATCAGATGGAGAAATTGGGCACAGGTTACTTTACTATCCCTGAAAACCTTCCGGTTCACAGTGAGCTGCAATTCACTTTCAGCTTAAATGAAGATGAAAACATGAATGTTAGGGTAAGGGTTCCTGCAACAGGTAAGACAACAAATGTTGTTTTGAGTAGAGGAGCTTTGGACGCTCATTGCCTTGAAGCTGTAGCTCCTGCTTTTGACAGGGTAATGAACGACCCGAATATCAGTGATTCAAAGAAAGCTGATTTCGTAGATAAGTTGCAGAAGGTTATTGACACTATATCTTCTTGCAACTATTCTCCAGAGAGTAGTGAATGGCAGAAGATAGAGGATTCTTTGAAGTCTGCAAGCCAAGTTGCAACAACCAAGGATGAAGATATTCCCGTACAGTTGATAATCGCCCAGATACAATTAGAGAATTTTGGTCGCTTTATCAAAGACGAAGATAAAACTGCAATGCGTAGAGAACTTGACCGCTACAAGAACGCTTCTTCACCAATGGAGAAAAACGATGCTGTAAACAAGTTGGATGACCTGACAGAGAAGTATGGATTGTTTACTCATGGATTCTTGCTAAATATAGCCGGCCATGACCAGGATGATCCAGTACGCGCTAATAAAGCTTTGGTTGCATTCAATCAGTTTATGGCTGCACTCAATGAAGGAAATGTACAGCGAGCAAGAGACATTCTCTCTGCAAATGAACATTTAATTGGTAATATAAATCTGCCTGCTACTGGTGCTACCACGGGCATAGGTGTTGGATAATATTATGGCTGAAAATACAAAATGTCCTGTGTGTGGGAAAACTGGTATTCCAGATTTCCTTAATGAAGATGTAAAGTGTCCTTGTTGCGGAAGCGATTTAAGCATATATCGTGTGATTGAACAGATTCCCGAAGAAGGACATAAAACAAATATATGGAAACCTATCTCCGCAGTCGCTATTATAGCGGCTGCGGGATTGGGCGTAATGCTTTTCACTCAAAAGCCCTCTGTCCCGTCGTCCGTAACAGAAGAATTGTCTCAATTAAAGGATTCTGTTGAGGTCTTAAATACCCAGTTGGCTCAGAGTAAGACTGTAAGTGAGCAACCAAGTTCTAACTATAAGTATGTTGTGCTGCGAGGTGATTCATATTGGTCTGTAAGTAAAAAGTTCTATGGAACGGGAACCCGTGCAGATGAAATTGCCAAGCAAAATAACAGAACTATTGAAACTCCATTAAATGTTGGTGATACTTTGATAATAAAATAAAATGGGATTAATAAGCTGGATAAAAGGCAAATACTATGATAGTCGCTTGGATAAGGCAGACCGTCTGGTATCAGAAAATAGCTTAGACCAGGCCGAAGAAATATACCGGTCTCTTTTAGGCAATCAGGATCTTGCAATAGTCCATCTGGCCGACATGTTTGTTTCACATTCACAAGGCGTGGAAGGAAAGTTGAAGGCCCTTAAAGACATTGTCGATTTACAAGGTTACTCAAATGAGCAGAATATGCAAGACTATGAGAGGTGTCTGACTACTCACTTGAATAACATAGAATCATTCGCTAATGATAGATTTAGGGGTCAAAGCTATCATGATGCGGTTTTGTTGATTGATGCAATTCAGACATATCGGAAAAATAATCGTGCTTATGATGAGAAACGTCATAGATACCATGCTTATCTGGCTTTTTCTAAATCTCAGCAAACTTCTTCTTATGACCTGCTAATCAATGAAACAATTGCCGAATTGAATCAGTATGAGCAGAGCCGTACATCAGATATAAGGGCATTTGTTGATTTGTTGAAGTCTAAGAATCGATATTCTCGCATCATAAAGCTATTGATACCTTTCTTGTCTTTGGATAAAGACTTTAAAAAACTTGCGATTGATGGTGTCGTAAATGTCGTTTTAAAGAAGGACGATGATGTAAAGATTCCAAAGAAAATATCTGAGTTCTGTTCTGATTCGTCGTTGTGCAAAGATGCTGCTAATGAACTGGTTTCATTGTCGGCTTCCTCTGCAAAGAAATCAGATTATAAGACTTCTGTTTTATTTGATTCTTTTGCATCTGAATATTTCTCATCAGACAATCAGTTTAACAATACAAGGTGTGTTCATGTACTTGAAGAATTAAGTGCCAGAGCAAATGCTACAGAAATAAAGCAGTTGCTTAAAATGGCTAAAGACTTGAAGCTTACTGACGCTCAGATTGATTCTTTAAAAATGCGAATAGCAAAGATTGCAGAAAAGGCTGATCCTGAGTCTGCAATCAATATTTGCCGTTTGTTTATTTCTGAGAAAACATTTGACTTTATCTACATCAATCAAGCTGAAAACCTTATTTCAAATGGTAATCAGTCAAAGATTAATGAAAGTGAGCTGAAACAGCTTATTCATGATAATACAGATGAAGATACCATTGTAGATGTACTGTCTCCATTTGTTGGTATATCGTCGTTTGAAAAACTATTCTATGATTCTGCTATATCTAAGATAAAAAGACATAAGAGTATGTCTTTCTTGGAAAAATACTGGGATGTCAAAGAAAGTACTCTCTTTTTTGCCAATTTGATTTCACCATCTTCGGATATTGCGAAAGAAGTAGTCAAGTTTGTTTCGGATAAGCATAAGAAGTTTTTGCATACAAAAGAATTAAGGACGGCATTCTGCAAGTCACTGGATTCTTTGCATGATAATGCTTATGCATATACGGCCTCTGAGTATTTGATTCAAAAAAAGTGCGACGTGAATAGTTATTATGTAACTGTTTCACTTAATGAATCTAAGAATAAGAAATCGCCTGATGCACTATCCATTATCAATCATTCAATATCTGTTTTATCTGATAAACAGTTGTTTGAGAGGAAAAAACAGATAATTCGGCAGTTGATAAAAGAACAGGATTTTGAGCTTTCTGAGAAAGAAGCAAAATCACTGGTGGGCGTTGATAATGAAGCAGAAACACTACTTGCAGAAGTTTATTGTAATAAAGGTAAATATACATCCGAAACTTCGGAGAAAAAAGAGTGCTATTATCTCGTTTTAGGTCTATGTGAAGATGGTAAGGTCAACTCGTCTTTCAAGTCATCAAAAGAAGATGCTTTAAAGGAACTTGTCCTCCTTTCCAGAAATGCTTATGATGGTGGCAAAGAACAAGAAGCGTATGAAATCTTAGATAGAATAAAAGGTTATCAGACGTATTGGCTGCCACTTTTCATCGAATTGCGTAACCGCGACTTTTCTAAAGTTAGTTCCCTGGGGCAAAAAATAAAGTTTGAGGAAGATACTATTTCTCGAATTTCAGAAAGTGTAGAAAATACAAAAGACATTAAGGATTCTTCATATTATGCACTATGGGACAGCTATATAGATTTGCTGTACAATAAAGCAAAGGCACAGCCAAAGGAAAAGGCAATTGACAGCTTTATTAAAGTAAGAACCTTATTAAACGCCCAGTGCAATTCGGATTATGCGAAAGAAAAAGTTGACATTTTAACGAAAGATATTGTTAAGTTAGAATGGTCTTGTGCAACCGAACTGGAGTCTGATATTGAATACGAAAAGGCGATTGCATTCTATGAAGCAGTTAAATCAGAGAATCTTTCTTCTTATAAAGGACGTGCGGAATTGCGTTCTCTAATTTGTAATGTCAAATCGGGTTCTATTGACTTGTCAAAGGAGCAGCGTATAGTCAATGCGTTAGATTTGAAATCGCATGAATCGCTTAAGGATGATTTGGCTTACCGCTATGCTTGTTATTTGTTGCAGTCTACTCGGCCTGCTGATGCAGAAAAACTGTTGAAGAAGTATCTTCCTAATGAAACGTCTCTCTTGGCTTTATGTGAAAATATCTACATAAAGGAGTCCGAGAAGTATCTTTTAGAGTTCAATAAAAAGATAAAGTCTGTTATTGAAGGGACAATGACGGTCGCAGATGCAACCTCTTTCTTACAAGAGATTGATCAATATAAGGCTAAAATATCTAGTAAGTTGACTGATACCTCTTCAAAATTCAACTCTTACAAGAGCAAATTGGAGTCATATATATTAAGGGGAATGTTTAATGAGGAACAGTATGACAAGGCTTTCGACAAGCTCATAGCAATGTACCCTGCATATATTGAGAATGACAACCAGTTCCGTAATGTTGCCATTGCGGCATTAGGTGTAGTCGAGTCGGGCAAAGCTAAGGAGAAAATTCTGAAATATGCTATATCAATTTGGCTTTCTGCTGTATATACCGACAGGTTGTTTGTGAAGAGTTTGGATTATACTTCTTGGGATGATGATTTTACATTTACTCTTCAAGGCAGTTTAGGTCAAACAAGTGATTATGATTATGACAATCTGCCAGATAACATTAATTTTGATGATCCGGTAGATAATCACAATATTGCCATTAAGGATGTTCAAGTTTCATTGTCTTCTAGAATGGAAACTTTCATTCGTGACAATTATCCTAAATATGAGCAGTTCTTCACTGATGAAAAGAAAGCTTTGGATGATTTGATGGAACTTAACTTGGATCAGGATTGTATTACGGCATCACCGTATTTGGCAAATCTGTTGTCAACTGTCAGAAAATCCATAAAGGAGGCTTTGGATTATGAAATAGGGCTAGGGTATGGCAATGATGAAGATGCTTTAAATCTTGGTGTAAGATTTGGTTTCTCTGGTAATGATTATTCGACGTATAAAGAAGCACAACAAAAGGCTGAAAGCTGCAAAAAGGCAATCTCAGGAAGTCTTACGACGATTCGTTCTGCTTTTTCATCACTTTCAGAGATTAGAAACTTTTCCAAGTTATATGCCTCATTAAAGTCTTTTGCTTCAAGTCGCATGAATGAAGATATTAAGTCCAAAATGGATTATAAGAAATTCATTGATGTGTACGAGATTGTCTGTAAGTCGTTCAATGAAGCTCCATTGTCCTTGGCTTTCTCCAATTATGCAAATGGCGAAATCGTTCAACGCTTGAACGATGACAGGATGCAATTACGAGATGGTGTTGGGTATATGGTTCGTGTTTACACAATTGCTCCGTCAAGCATTCAGGTAAAACAGAACTTGGAAGGTATGTTAGCGGCATTGGCAGTCCAGGCTGAACAAAATAACAGTAGTGCTGATAGAACTGCTGTAAACAATGCTCTTCTTAGTACAGGAAATACCTTTAAGTCTACAGTAGAGGATGCACGTGTACAAGCATCCCTTTCTGTAATAGTCGATAAAGTCAGCAGTGGTTCAATGGCTAAAGATAAGGCTCTCAAAGAAGTCTATGAATTATACAAGAAGAATCCAAATAATGACCGTATTTGTGAGATTCTGGTTACTCTGTGTGATATATGCATAATGGAATATATTATAGCAGACAAGTGGGGCGCATCTTCCGTAAAGTCGATTCTTGATTCACTGAATAACAACAAGAGTGCGGGCTTTAACCGGCATAAAGGAAAGCTGGCACAATCATATGCGAATATTTGGAACCAGTTAACTCCAGAGAACAGAATGCTCATTATGGGACTTGGTGTTCCTGGAACCACATTAAATGATAAGGGAAGAGCTCTCCAGGCCGGCATTAATTATTTTAAGAAGCTTGGCGATGTTCGAACTTCAAATAGATTAGGTGGCTTGGGCGGTCTTTTCGACGATCTCCCATTTTAACATAGTAAATTAAAAAGATATGAAGAATCCATATAAAGTATTGGGGTTACAGCAAGATGCTTCAAACTCTGACATTGTTAAATCGCAAATTAAAGCTCTGAAGTCGAAAAAATATACGATGAAAGAGATAACCGAAGCACAGGCGACTCTCAGAAAGCCAGCCCAGCGATTGGCCGCAGACTTTACTTTCCCGATTTTGGATGAAGAGAAAGTAATTCCGTTAGCGTCTTCTGTTAAAAGTGAAGATGTTAATTTAGAAGCGTTGGATTTGAATAAGTATAACTCGTTAAAATAGAATCCTATGAGTGTAAGAAGTGAAATAGCTAATAAAGTTTCTGAACTATCAAGAGAGAATCTTACATTAAGAAATCAACTTGAAGAGTTTGAAAAAAGTCAAGATAAGAGAATTGACGAGATTTTCTGTGAGTTTTTGACTGTCCTGGACACGTTCGAAAGAGCAGAACAAACTATTAAAGAGCGTGAATTGGACAAGGATGAGACTACAAAGAAAGCTATCAATAGACTTCTTAATGCAAAGAAAAAAGCATTGGGAGTTTTGGAGAAATTTAATGTGCAGAAAATTGAATTCGTGAATAATAAATCCATTGAGGAACTATGTGAAGTAGCAGATACTGAACCGGATCCTGATAGAGAGACTGGTGATATAGTATCTATAGAAAAGCAAGGCTATACAAGACAGGGACATTTGATTCGTCCTGCTGAAGTTATAATTGTAAAAAATTAGAAATCGTTATTATGTTCCTGTTCAAGAAAAACGACAACATCGGAAAGTATGTAGTTGTCTTCCCTCATAAGGAAGGCCGCTATGCTCAGACATATCGTGTTAAGGATGAAAATGGAAAAGTAAAGTTCCTGAAATTGATTTTCATGGAGGAACTTGAAGTGTATCAGTATGACAAGGATGGGCAAGTTATCGAGGTTGAGTTAGCCAGTAGTCTAAATCACATGAATTTATGTTCATTTGTTGACTCTGGAAAGCTTGAAAGGGACGGTCATCAATTGTTGTATGTTGTCACCGAGTATGTCAAGGGAGAGAATCTTAATGACAGATTGTATAGAGGTGGAACCCTTAGCCCGATGGAGATCCGACAGGTTATGTCTGCACTCCTCTCTGCCATCAACTTTATCCACACTCTTGAACGTCCGGTGATTCATAATGAAATAACCGTTGAGAACATAATGCTTGATACTGTGGGTAATCTAAATAACCTTAAGCTCATAGATTTTGGTGCAGCAAGATATGCCGATTTAAACCCTGATACAAAATCTTGGCATGGTCAGAACTTATATTATGTAGCCTCAGAACGCTTCTTTGGCGATGGTAGTGTTCGTTCTGATTTGTTCTCTGCAGGAGTTGTACTTTACAAGCTTATTTTCGGAATTATGCCTTGGGAAACAAATCTTGCAGGATTAACCTTGCAAGAACAGGTTCAGGCTATTGTGGAAAAACGAAATGGACCTTTATCATTACCAAATATACAAATAATGGAGATGGATAATGATTTATTGAAAGTTATGGTCAAGGCATTAGCTCCAGATCCAAACCAACGTTTTGCTTCTGCCAAGGAGTTCTTGGATGCAATAGAACGTAAGATTGAAATTGATGCTCCGCCTATTTCTATGACTCGTGTAAATCAGACAGAAGAAAAAAGCAAGATTCAACCAAAGCATGGTAATGGTTTTGCTGATGTTGCTGGTATGAATGAGATAAAATCTATCATGCAGAAGAAGATTATAAACATCTTGAAAGACCCACAGAAGGCGGAACGCTTCAAGATACAAATTCCTAATGGAATGCTGCTTTATGGCCCTCCTGGATGCGGTAAATCTTTTATTGCTGAGAAATTTGCTGAAGAAGCAGGCTACAATTATGTGTTTGTCAAGTCATCCGACCTTGCAAGCATATATGTACATGGATCACAGGAAAAGATAGGTGCTTTATTCGATGAAGCAAGGAAAAATGCGCCCACGATTCTGAATTTTGACGAATTTGAGGCTTTGGTCCCAAATCGTAGTAAAATCAATAATTCAAGTGAATCTGGAGAGGTAAATGAATTCCTTTCACAAATGAACAATTGTGGCAAAGACCGTATATTTGTGATTGCCAGTTCAAATCGTCCAGATTTGATAGATCCGGCAATTCTTCGTAAAGGACGTATGGATAAAGTTATCTTTATTCCTGTTCCAGATAAAGAAGCCAGACAGGGAATCTTTAAAATCCACATGAAAGATCGACCAGCATCAGACGATATTGACTATGCTCGTCTTGCAGAGATGACAGAAAACTTCGTGGCTTCTGATATAGCATATATAGTCAACGATGCTGCGACAAGAGCTTTTGAGGATGATGTGGATATTACTCAGTCTCTTCTCGAAGAGGTTATCAAAGAGAATAATCCATCAGTCAGTTCAAGTGATTTGCAATCTTATGAACAGATGAGAAAGAAGATGGAGTCTTCTGGTGTCGAGCCAGAGCGTCGCCGAATCGGATTTGTTCAGTAGTATAAGTTTCGTATAAAATTAGTAGATCTATTATGAGTAAACTGGTTAAAATCGCTATAGAATGTCCTAAGTGCTCTCATCAGTACACGGGTGATTTCTTTAGGACTATATGGGGAGAGAATGAGGCAAACCGCAGTATGGTAATGGAAGACAGAATTAATATTGCGAAATGTCCATCATGTGGTCACCAATTCCATTTGCCTTTGGCAATGATGTATGTAGATGTACAGAAAGGTTTTGCTGTATGGTGGGAACCTAATCATGATCCAGGTATTGATTCCGACTCAGCTTCTTATGCAAAAATGTTTGGTGTAAATAGTTATTATGCAACAGCTCCTAGAATATCTGATTGGGAAGAGTTTAAACGTGTCGTTAAAGAGTATGACGATGGAATTAGAGTTGGCAGTCCGATAGAGAAGATGGACTTCAAAGCATTAAAAGGAACGATGAATCAATCAAAGAAAAGCGGATGTGCTGGAATCTTGCTTGCATTGATTATAGTATCTGGAGCTCTTGTTTTATTGTAAAATCATTAATAGAATAAAAAGTTGTTAGACACTTTAAGTTTTAATCAAAAGAAGGCTCTTGCTCATGTTGGACTGAGTATATTGGGTATTTCATATGGTGGAAGAATCAAAACCAATGAGCCTGATGTATTCGCTTTGTTTGTGGATTTTTTCTATGTTGACTCACAAGAAGAAATTCTTCCAATCCTTCAAGACATAATAGCAATGAGTCAAGAGGAGGCAACGGAGATTGCTAAACAGTTGAGTAATCGCGAGAAGGATGAGTTCCGTACTTATATGGTAGATGCAGCAGGTGGGGATAGTAGAAGACTCCTTGCCCTGGCTACTTTTATGCAAAATATTGGATTTAATTCAAGCTATTTTGATTAGTAAAGATATGATGAGACTGATTTCAAACGGTGAACCGTATGTCTATACTCACCGCTGCACGGGGAGTGAGAATAGAGGCGATATAATGACAATGGAGGGCGTACATCGCTTCCTAGTTGAAACTCTATATGAGAGTTTTCTTCATTGCGGCTCCAAAATAAAAAAAGTTGAGGATTCTTGGAAATATCGTAGTGTAGAAAAGACAGGAATCTTTCAAGGGTTGTTCTCTTCGCTTAAACAACAACCTGATCTGATTTATAGAATGTATGGTGACTCTCATGACACATGGTTTTACGTTATGCCCAGCAGGGATGACATATCTCTAATTGATATGAAATTTCTTGGAAAATCCGTGGAAAAACGTGGGATTCTACCAGTTTTGGTTGTAGGTGATTTGTGGTGTTTTGACACCAATGGCCAAAAGAATATCTGTGGCGCTGCGTATGCAGCAAAATTTGAGACAATCTCATTGCTTAGGGACAAAAACAATCCATTACCGCAAGTTCTATCTCAAAAACAACTCATAGAGAAAGTCGCTTTATGTTGGCAAAACCTTGATGGTGATATTATTGAACCATACCTTGACAAAGATTTTCATTATACATCTGATGCTGTTTTCTATGAAATGTCGAGCAGACGTGAATATATGAACTATTTACGTGGCAAGTTCGAAAGATTGAAAGATGGTTCCAATCCAATTGGTGTCCAGATTGGACGGATGGATGGTACAAATGATTTTGCACTACTTTTGCATCAAAGTGCCTATAATCAATCTTTGTTAGTTACCATTAAGGTTAATGAGGGACGTATTACATCAATGAGGATGAGTGAATACGAGGTGTAATTATTATAGGATAGGATTTATAATGAATATAAAACTTCTTTATTTGTTGTTGTCGGCATTACTTTTACTATGCCTTGCCCCGATGCCTTATGGTTATTATCAATTGGTGAGATTTATCTCAATGGTATTATTTGCGCTTTTTGCGTATAACTATTGGATAAAGGAGATTAAACCATTGGCGATAACCTTTGGCGCATTGGCACTGTTGTTTCAGCCTTTTGTTAAAGTCGCTCTTGGCAGGGCGATGTGGAATGTCACAGATGTTGTTGCACTTGGACTGATTGGGTTATACCTATATGAGAATAATAAGGCTGGCAACTAAAGGCTGTTTAAAGATAGCCCTGGTATCTATTTCCCTTTTTCGTAAGTTGCAGGTTCTTTGCCTGTGAGTATGTCAACAAAAACTTTAACCCTTGCAAAATATTCGCGGACATATGTCATAAGTGCCATTTTTGATGTGGGGTCAGCGGCATTGTAGCCCTGAATGTCATGTACTTCATGGCCAAGATGTTCAGTAAGGTAAATCGCTCTTTCGTTATGGAATCTTTGTGATATAACTACAAAGCTGTCAAGATAACCACATAAATAATTCTCTTCATATTGCTTCCTAATTTAAGTTGATGATGGCATATATTAGTTCGATGTAAACAAGAATGGGTATTACAACACAGATAATGACGGAACTGATGACATAGTTCCAGCCAATCTTCTTGAACCATAGTAGAAAATCTACGGATTTTTTGAATGCCCAGTCGCATCGATTTCTGAAGCTCATTTTGTCTTTCCAGATAAAGATAATCCATGCTGACATGAACATAGGTGTTAGAAATGGCATTCTTGTGATGTAGTCAAGCATTAACGTCCATGACAATGGGATGACAAGATAATATACAATAATATTAACTTCATTATATGTCGCTCCAGTCATTCTGGCTATAAGATGTTCTGCTCCTGCTACTATTGCAAAGATTGGCAGTGCTATTGCCATTGCAATCTTTCCAAACAGAGAGCGTGAATCCCAATATGCTCTTAGTTTACTCATCTTTAGATAATTGTTCTATTATTTCAGTCGCATTCTTCATATATTTTTCTTGCACAGGATGGCTTTCAAGTCCTTTTTCCATTGATTTCTTGAATATGCTGTCATTTTCCAACGGGTTTACTACTCTTTTGAGCTTGATAGTACCTATAATCAAGTCGCCAAGTTCTTGTGCTTCTTCCCAATCCTGGACATAGAAGTTCTCATTGAAGTAAATGACTATGTGAGAATCCTGGAGATAGGTGACAAACTGTTTCTGAATAATGGTGTCATTATCCACGTAATTTGCAAAGTATAGGATACTCGTTGGATAACCTCCGACCTCTACACTATCTATTTCATGTATAAGTTCCATGTCATCGCCACTTATAGCCCTTGCAGTCTTGGCCATTTCTTTTGCTTCGTCAATGTTCTTCCATTTGAAGGGCATGAAAGTTTTAACAAAGTGGAACCATACAACACTGCCATTAGGGTTGAATATCTCTACCACATTCTGTAAGGAGTCCAATCCTTTCCATCCTGATGAGTCGCACACCCAACCTTTGGGGAGGTTAATGGAAAACAGTTCGTTCTCATAAGCCATGGGGAAAGGGTCGTCTTTTATTGAACGACTTGGTGTTGGCTTACTGCAAGACACCATTCCGGCTATTGTTATCCCAAGTAATACTATTCCTAAAGCTCTCATGATGTTTGCACTTTGAAAACTTGACAATTATTGACCTCTAATCTTTCTTTTATGCCGGTGACAATACGTTTGAGGAATTCATCTTCAACTGTAATGGAGTCAAGGATGCTTTTAGCTGTGTCTATTTCGCCAATTTCCCGGTAGAACTCAGCTTTCATCACACTATCTGTGATCAGATTGTTTATCAACCACAGGCCGTTTTCATGGAAAAGGGTCTTGTCTTCTTCGCTGATGACTTTCTTTTCATCTGTCCTATAGTAATAGTCATTATACGCGTGATGAAGCATCATGCGCACATTGATTTCCTCTTTCTCGTTCAAGAAACCCTCCTCTGATAATTGTGTGAATGCTTCTTTCATTTCAGGGTAGGTTAGGAGGCCTTTCTCAAATGAATAGCCATCCTTGGCATACTTCACCTCTTGTCTTCCCGTAATGTAGTATTTTCCACAATGGGGACATTTCTGGACATACGAGATTTCTGGCAGCATGGGAGCAATTTGTTTGTTATCTGACCACAACTCAGCTCCAAAGGTATTGCCTGAGATGAGTGACATGATTTGTTTCTCAGTGCCACAGAATGGGCAGATGAGAATTCGCGGATTACCTGGCATCATAATTGTACTCTTTTTAATTGTTTATAATTGAACTAACTGTGCAATAGTCTTATTGTGTTATCTTAATCACATTTTTTGCATTATCAATCTCGATTTTCCCAAGTCGTGCCAAAACGCTTTGGCCAAGTAGTAGGGGAGCCTTTTGGTTTCTTACAACAGAAGCGCGGATATTATTCAGATCCAAACCGCCAAAATTGACATTCTTGATGTTGATGACTGTTCCTACATTGACATCGCCATTCGCATCCATATACCTTTGGTTGCCGATGACATCGTTCTTTGATAGATAGCCGTTTTTCATCATGAAAGTGGCTTCCACCATTGAAAGAGTCACATCGCTTGCCCCTGTGTCAAAGACAAAGTGCAGTGGAAGACCGTTTATGTGGCATTTCACCTTGCAGATACCGTCTTCCTTGGTAAAAGGGATCTCTGTAATAATCAGTTCTTTATTTGTTACATGATTGCTTTGTTCCCTGTAGGTTGATACTTTTGCAGACTTATACTTTGAGACAAGTGCCTTGAATTCTTCTGTATCACGTAGGAAGTCCATGTCAAAATCCCGTTCGACATGAGCAAACCGGTTGTACCCAAGTTCAAACGATTTCTCCAGACAACGTAAAGCGTTTGTCTTATCCTGCATTCGTGAGTAGAGACAAGCAGCATCATAGTAACTTCCGGCATCTGTTGAATCTCTTGCTATGATGCTATCGATAGCTGCTATTGCCTTGTCATAATCACCCATCCCTTGGTATGCGTAATGAATACAGTCGTATTTTTCAGGAGAGTTCTCTATTTCAATTACTTTTGTAAAATCAGCTTCAGCTAATTCTTTCTTGCCTTGTTTCATATAGACGTCTCCTCTGCTTACGTATGCATAAGAATATTCAGGGTCTAAGACTATAGACATTGAAAGGTCTTCTATTGCTCCTTCCATATCTCCAGCCAGTTCCTTAAACCATCCCCGTCGATAGTAGCCGAAACCATATTCAGGCTGTGCTTCCAGTACGTTGTCCCATTCGGCAATTGCAGATTTCACATCGCCCATCTCGTAATATATGTTGGCTTTTCGTGCTTTATATGAGAGGTCTGTGCTGTCCAGGTTTAGAGCTTGATTGATACTATTAAGAGCATCCTCATAGTCACCAAGTTCATAATGGCATTCAGAAATCCTTTGGTGTATAACTGGCGAAACGTCTTTACTGTTCGCTGTTTCATAGTACTCTATGGCTTTCGTATATTGTTTGCTCTGTTCGTACATCGTTCCTATGATATACGGCCATGTGGCTTCATTCGGCGACTTTGCCGATTGAACTTTGATTTTGGAAACCAACATTGTAAATGCCGGTTCTTTAAGCGTGTTTGCCAGATAGAGCGCTTTCCTGTCCCAATCAAGGCTTAGTGCCTTCACAATATCATCCGTAGCTTCTGCCCATTTTTCTTTGCCAATATATGATTCAGCCCTGAAGGAATAGCCAGATGAGTAGTCGCTTGCCAGTTTGGTTACATAGTCAAATTGTTTAATGGCATCGCCCCATCTTTTCTGAGCATTTGCATTACGTCCTATACCCATGTAGCCCATTGTCTCACCTGGCTTTAATTCTATCATCTTTTGATAGTCTGCATCGGCAAGATCATATCGTTCCTGTTCATAATAAATCTGAGCACGTTTTTCGTATAAGCTGTTCTCGTCTGGCTTTATCTTGATAGCTGTGGTAAGGTCAGCTATGGCCTTAACTGTATCTTCGAGATTCAGATATACATCTGCTCGTGTAGAGTAAGCAAAGATGACATATTCAGCATCCTTCTTGGGAAGTAACTTGATTGCCATATCAGCAGCAGTCAAAGCTCGTCCATATTCTTCTCCGTGCGCTCTTAACATGGCAATCCATGAATAAGAATACCCGTTCTTAGGATTCTCCTGTATATCTTTGTTGAAGAATTCAAGAGCTTCCTCCGTCTTCTCATTCTGAACCGATTCGACACCTCTCATGTAGTTGTATGATGTCGGGCGGTTGTTCTTCTTATCTTGCGCATTTGCGCTTAGAGCCACCGATAACAGTAGCAAGGCCAATAGTTTCTTCATGTGAGATTCCTTTTTATTTGTGAATACTAAGATTATGTAGTCGTTGCCTAATACATTTTTAGTCCGAGAACGTCCCAGAAGTCAGAAGGCAAAGCTACATTTTCCAATGGAACACATTCCTTGAATAGAGGGGCTATCTGACTGACAGAATAACCAGCGACTCCACAACCAACTCTCGTAACCAGAAAACGTAATTCAGGATGTTCAGCTGCAAATGATGTGAATCTTCTGATGGCCTCACTCATTTCTGCAATGCCCTCCATTGTCGGGATAGCGTAACTTTTCCCTTGTAATCCTTCACCTTGTCCCCAAATGGCTCCGAATTTGCGCATTGCATAGGCAGCAGCTCCTCCTCCGTGGTAGCCGCTTGCGTTGCTGCCAAATACGAATATCTCATTTTCTTCAAGATGGTCAATACGATCACTTGATACTCTTGGCCCATAATACTCCTTTGCATATTGACGCTTTCTTTCAAGTATTTCCTCTCTTGACATTTCCCTTTCTTCCTCGTACATCCTGTTCATTTTTTCATAGTAAGCACGTCTGGATGACCGTTCACGTCCCCAAGTACTGCCAGCTCCAAGATTGTTGTGGCTGAATTCGACGACATTTTCAATGGAAAGCAAATCTGTCACTTCTTTCACGTTATGTGCTGAACCCATATATGCAAAAGACCAGCCTTCTGACTTCAGTTGTTCTATCAGCCGACGTAATCCGGCTGCATCCCATTCTCTGGATGCGTTTTCCAAACCGTCCGTTAAAACCGTAACAACAGCTGTTGCGTCTTTGTCATCTTTTATTCGGTCGTGAAGGTGTGTCAATGACTGTCCCATAGCATCGTATAACGGAGTACATCCATTGGGCATGTAGTCCTTGAAGTCTTTCACTTCAGAGATTGGCTGGTTGTCAATCATTGTGCGTACATCAGGTCTATTTGAGCCTGAGTCAAAAGTGACAAGAGTCAATGTGTGCTCCTGTGTTGTCTCAAACTCTTCCTGGGCACTACGAATTGTACTTATTGTTTCATTGATACCTGAAAGTGTGGCTTCTCGGAGGTGACTCATAGAACCACTCTCGTCAACTATAATCAAATTATAGATTTTTGCTTTACCGTTGTTCATTTTGGCATCTTTTGTATTTTGCGTATTTTCACTATGTTCTGGTTCTTCCTCTTTGGTTGGCTGAGGGGATTCAGTAGTGGCCTGTGGCGTTTCACTATTCTCCTCTGTGACCGTTTTGTGGTTGCTATCCTTGTTGAACAGCTTCCAGAATTTATTTATCTTCTTCATGTCTTTCTGTTTTTATTTGTTTCCAAACTTGTTCTCGAACTCTGATATAATGCTTTGAAACTCCTCTGGGAGATAGTTCATGGCAGAATTTCTCAAATCAGCAGGAACCCCAAAGTATGCTTCAGCAATGCTTCCTGTTATGCAGCCGATAGTATCGCTATCACCTCCTATGGAAATTGCATTTCTTATTGAATCCTCATAGTCTTCTCCATCGAGAAATGCAACAATGGCTTGTGGAACGCTGTCTTGACATGTTCCTCCCCATGTGTAGGTCGGCCTAATTTGTTCACATGTAAACTGAAGGTCGTATTCAAAGCGTTTTTCTATCTCTGAACGTATCTCGTTTTTGTCGCATCCATGCCTTGCCATCATTATGGCTAATGCAGTGGCCTGTGCGCCTTTAATTCCTTCAGGATGGTTATGCGTACATTCCGCGCTCTCCTTTGCTTTGGAAAGAATTTCTTCAATGGTGTCGAACGCCCATCCGACAGGCCCTACTCGCATGGCTGACCCGTTTCCGCAACTATTGTACGGTCGATAATCCTGGTGCCTGATGGAGCGGACGAGCCAAAGTTTGAATCCCCCTCCATATCCACCCATCGGCCATGGGTATTTTTCTCCATACTTACTATAATAATGTGCAACCTCGCCACCATGAAGAAGCCAGTCCGCTGTTGCAAAAGTCAGAATGCTGTCGTCTGTATAACTTCCATTTGGGTTGAAGAACTCAAATTGTTTTGTTTTGATGTTGTTGGGAGTGAACTCATATATACTTCCAACTATATCTCCAATAATGCTGCCAATCATATTTGTCCGTATTTAAGTTGTTAATCAATGTTCCAATAGGCATCTGGGTCGCCATCGAAAGCATCGTCAATTACATCGTCGCTATACCCAGCAACATCCTGTGCATAGGTTCCTGCGTACTTTCCATAATGTGTTCCATATTCCTCTTCGTAGGAATCATCCTGGAGCACTTCATAATCTTCATACTCGTCCATAATGAATTTGTTCTTAAAGGTTATCCTAACATGTTTTAAAGTAATAGCCTGTAAGAAGCGGTTACAGCATTATATCCGAAACCGTTTACATATTCTGTTCCTGCCAGCATCCTTACGTGTTCACCATTGATCTTATAGAACCTTTCTCCTTCGATGATTTTGACGTAAAGTGTTTGCGATACAATGGAGTTGTCACATATCCGCTGTACGGAAACGTCTGCAATATTGTGCCATTCGGGGATGGCCTTTTCGTTATTCTCATTCATGTCTTCTTTATTTTATATTATTTCTCATTGTGTATTATTGACGCTTTGGAAAATTGGGACCATTAAAACCTCCCAGTTTGGGAGGCTAATGTTGTTCAAGACGATTAGAATTCCAGTCTCATCCCAATTTTTTTGGCTTCCTTATATGCTTCTTCGTCAAAGGTGTATAACTTTGGAGAGCGATATGGATTACCTGTGACTTTCTTTCCCGTTTCTTTGATATATCCGAGCTTCAGCATCTTCTTGGGGAAATTCCTTCTGTCTCGAATTGTATTGTCTTCTTCTGGTGGATTAAGAATAGCAATATATATGTTCTGCAGCTGCGGCATCGTGAATTCCTTGTCAAGGAGATTGAATCCGATGGGTTCAAAGTGTATTCTTTCGCGTAGTCTTTCTACTGCATCTTGTATTATCTGGGCATGATCAAATGCAAGTTTCAGTTCAGATAATTCATTAACGGAAAACCACTTGGCTTCAGCAGCATCATCACCGCCTTTGATTACATACTTATCTCTTTTAACCAGTGCATAATATGCTACAGTTACCACAAACTCGCGTGGGTCTCTTCCTCGTGCCGAATACGTTTTAAGTTGTTCAATGAACTCTGGCTTTATGCCTTTGTCATTATTAAAGAGCTTCATTGATGATTCCTCAAATAGTTCCCGATGAACACACTCATCGGTTGGTTCGTCTTTCTGAATGAAGCCGCCAGGTAATGCCCAATAGCCCTCGAAGGCTGGAACTTCACCTGGTTTTGCTTTGCCTCGTTTGATTAAGAGAACTTGCAAAGAACCATCTTCTTTGTCGAAACCGAAAACTACAGCGTCGGTTGTCAATGCCGGATGCCAGTACTTGGACTCCCATTTGCCTGTTTTTTCATTATATTCCATACTCTTTATGCTTCTTTGTGTATTATTTACGCTGCAAATTTACAAAACGATTTTATTCCTACCAAACATTATTGCGTAAAAATTACGCATTAGTCTAAAATTTCAGGAGAATTAACATTTACAATGTATTTTACGGGTATAAAACCTTTGATTAAGACTTCTGCTTGTCTTTGCCAATAGTCGTTGTCTTCAGGTTTTGATACTTCCTTTTGAGTAGCACTGAGATTAACCTTTTTAAGGTCATCGAAATCTGCCCCATATTTCATACCTGGTTGCGTAGCTTCCATGTCGGTATATAGGGTAGCTTCAAAAAGTGCTACGTCAAGATCAATCTTTAGCAATACCAGTTCAGCGCCTTCGGCTTGTCTTTCTTTTATTTTAGGCAATCGGGAACAAAAGCTGGTTCTAACATAATCTTCCAATCCTAATTTTGCATCAATGTCTCGTGTGAGAGCCATATCCTCCCTAACGGGCATGGCAATACTCTCATCAAACGCTCGCTTATATGAGAATAAGCCACCATATTTGATGATTGATTGAATCTTCTGCTTTTCTGTGAAGTGATATAGATACTGAATACCATTCGCTTGCAGATATTTCCTTATTTCGTCTTTGTCTGATTTGTATGCAGGTGAGAAGTTGTCTTTCTGCAAATAGGAGATAGGTTCATTGCTCTCCAATGCTATTTTCTGTTCGTTCTTGAAATATGTTCTTAGGAATAGAACAAATTCTGAAACTTCTTTTTGCGGAAGACTATATTTCCCTTCCTTGTATTTTTTATGTATAGCCATCGCAAGCTCATCGTTCATACGGAAACCGTCTTCAGATGCCTTCTCTGGTGTGCAATGTTGGAATATTCCTTTTAGGTGAAACACTCTATCCGCTTCTCTTTTAAAAATAGAGTTCCTGCCAACTATTTTGTGAATGTATGCCATAAAGTGAGCAGAAGTGTAATCTGCATAGCTCATCTTATTTGCATCCGTATTTTCGATATTTGAAACAAGCAGTTCTCCATAGTGTTCCATGAGGTACCCTCTTAACTTATATGCCCGAAGCTTATGTTGGACATTGATGGGTAAACTCGTGTCGTCATATTTTTCATCTTTATGTGTTTCTTTATCCGTCCAATAAATCATTCTGGATAGGAGCAGATAGAGCGTTTCCAGAAAAACATTCTGAAGTTTCTGGCTTTTTTCATGCAGCTGGTTTTGTCCCTTTTGTCCTAATGCATCTAATATATTGTGGAGAATGTTGACATAGCCGAATATGGCTTCCTTGTTGTGCCAATATATATTAGGCGATGAGAATATATGACTGAATTCTTGCTGAGCAAATGATAATGCGACATTCAATTTGTTAGCTCTGAAATACTTTTGGAATATCTCACTTGCAATATAAGGGTGGAATACTTTGATATATTTGTTGGCAAATTCGTTGCATCTTTCATCTTGTACATCGTAGGGATAGAAAGAATTGGCAGCCTCAGTCGTGAATTCGTCCAACAGTCTTCTGTCATTTATCTGGTGACTATGGTTTACATAATGGATAGCGTCTTTGTGATCATCCATTATGCGGTAGAATCTTTCCTTGATGGTTTCAAGAAGAAAGTCTGTTTCCGCATCATTCAAACCTGTTGCGTTCAATTGCATCTGATAGGTGACAATTAAATCATATAGGTTTTCCCTGTTTGTGTTTTTATGTAGGTATTTGGGCAGCCCGATAACTTTTGGTATAAAATGGTCGAGATAATCAATCTCTTCAACAGTCATACCGTTTGTCCATTGGGGCTTGGGATTCCATGTGAGGACATGATTAAGGTCGAAATCGTAAGAAAACTCATTCTCATTCCTGTTACTGTTTTCATATTCCTTTCTAAATATGTCATATCTGTTCTTTATAAGCTCCAGATTCATCCTTATGCCAAGAGTTGACTTTCCCTCGGTTTCAACTAACATTTTGTAGTTAAGAATGTGATTTGTCAACTCACGATCATTGTGGTCTGTTAGGTATTGTAACAAACCAGGAACTTTACAAATGATACGATACAGTTTTGTATATTGCTCTTCATTCAGACAATATGACCACAGAAAGTTCTCCATGCAAGTCTGTCAAGGTAATGGGTGGTAATTCATGCTCATGTATCTTCCCACAAGGAGCTGCTGGAACACCTGTTTTGTAATGGTGTAGTCCATATGTTCGAGAGGTTCAATGATAACGTCGCTCATTTTAGCGATGGCATCGACCTCAGATTCTCCTGTCAATCTGAAAGCGATGAAATAGAGTACGCTCATGTCGTTTAACAACTCGAAGATATAGGAGAATTCAAGTTCCTCCTTATATTTCTTGTCGGTTTCTGCTTGGGTGGCCAATTTCTCATATCGAGCAGTGCTGAGAGACCCAACTTGTTCGTATGGGTTGTTTGCCATCCATCCTTCCAGATAGGGCATAACTTCTCTAAGAGCTGTTTCCCCATAGAATTGAATCACATATTTTGCAGCTTCTTGGAAGTCATCAAATTCTGGCATTTCGTCATTGGCAAATGCCTGATAGACAAAACGTGTGCTGTATGCGCGATACATCATGTTGAGCACTATCTTATGTGGGTAAACCTGGGAGGGGTATTTGTTTCTCCAGTTACCTAAGTTTCTCAGTGCTTCATTGAGAGCTGGTCTTAATTCTATCATTTTTTTTACTTGTAAAGTTAATTGTTCTTTTGTTTGCTTCCAAAGGATTTCCTAATCTTCTTCCATTGTTGTTGAAAATGAAATCAGAGCACCCTTTATCCGGCTGTTTACAACATTAAATTTCTCCTATTTATATAACGTAAAAATCAGCCAAATATTGCCCCCAACAAGCCGAATATGGCGGCAAGCAGGAGAATGTTCAAAATATACCCAGCAATACTGTATAGGCATCCCTTTGCTTCGTCTTTCACGCTTGACTTAGAATCATTACTGCTGTCATCGCTTTGCCCATACCCCAATTCTTTCAAGTTTTCTTCCAATCCCTTATATACCATTCCGGCAGGAGAAATAAGAGTGTTTTCTGTGTACTTTATGCTATGATACGTGGACACCTCTGGCAAGTAGTTCATCCATAAGGCGGTTATAACCTTGAACACACGCATTATTGCCTCGTTCTGTGATTGGGTCATTTGCTGGTCATCAGAAGCAGTCCTTTTCTGAAGATCAGCGATTTCTTTTGACTTGTTGATGATCCAATCACCAAACTCAAAATAGTTCATGTTGCGGCAGAATGGTTGTGATGCGAATTTGTTCATCTTACTTTCTACGGCCATGAGCTGGAAAAAGCCTATCCAACCAGGAACATAAAAAGAGTGATGGAATCCGACAACTGGAGTCTTTTGGGAAAGCTCGTTTATGGCAATGATAATGTCATTGAGCTTATCTTTCATTTCCCTCTCAGGGAACATGTCTAAGATGTTGTTGACGCTGTTCATATTTATAATAATTTGGTGTGGTTTCTTGGAAAATGTGCAGCCTTGCGGACAAGGCCGCACACGACAAATAAACAATATTAATGGATGAAGTATAACTTCAGGCCATCCTACTTATAGCATATCTTGCAGGGGCGACGTCCCATTTCTTTCGCTTTCGATAGTGTGACAGTTATTACATGTCCTTCCTCAACACATCTTTTAAGTGCCCTGCAAGATTTCTTCATGTGATACGCATAGGCACTATTGCCTTTGCTGATATACACGTTCTCACTGTTGCTACTCGAAACATGAGGTGTCAAGTATAGCAATGCTGCGAGCAAAATGGTTTTCATACGACACGGGCTTTTTGCAATGTCACTCTGTTAAATGCATTGGCGAACTGTACGATTCTTACTTTCTGAGCACCTTTTATTGCAGCCTCATAGTCACATTCACTGTCAACCATTTTGCTTACCACGACGAATAGTTCAAGGCTCATAAGGAGAACGAAGAATACTACGTAAAACGCACCGGCCAGCTTTCTTGTCGTGATGATTTCCCACATTGCCTCCAATTCTTCCAGGAAACCAACGCTTTCCTTACATTCACGTCTAACGTCCTCTTCTACGTTCTGCTTCTTCTCCGTCCACTTTTGCTCTTGTTCACGCAACTTGTCAACTGTTTTGCTGTTGGACTCCAGAAGTGCCTGTTTGGGGTTCGCTACCTGATTGGTTGTTACTGAAGGATTGTTTACAGTCTTTATTTGTCCGTCAGGCATTACCAGCTTAGATGTACTGTTGGTGACTGACTTCTGGATTACGAATGGATTGGCATTGATGTCCGCTTGTAAGGCGGCGTTTATGCGGTCTATTGAATCGATTTCAAGGTGCAAGGCAGCCAGCTTTTCATCAATGATGCGTACTCTTTGATTGGTCAGGTCAGCTACTTGTACTTCGATGGTATTTGCCATCTGCTTGTCGATGTCCTTGCCAAACATCGTCTGGTCGAATATGGTCGATCCGACGATGGCCATGATGAAAGCAATGATTGCTCTGAAAGCCAACATTGAAAATGTCTTTTCGCTTGTTAATATGATTTGACGCTCAATCATGATGACAATCGTGATGAAGAACAGTGACACAAATCCACAGGCCCAAGTGGGTAGCCCGATGTACCTTTGAGCAAAACAGAATCCTGTAACTCCCCAGATGAGGATGAGAATCAGCAATGCAGATGTGTATTTGCTTAACTTGCATTTGCTGGCTTCTGAACATTGTGACAGTACGCTTGAACTCCACCCTGTCAACTTGCAACCGAATTTAATCCACCAGTTCATAATATCTTTGTTTTATTGGTTTGACTTTGTTGATACTTCACACTATTATGCCGTTGCTCTTTGCTGTGAAAGAGGCTGAGCATTATTAGTTTGTGGCATTGCTTTTCTTTGAGGCGAAGTCATGGCGATGGTAGCGACACCTCTCAGGAAACCACAGTTGTATGACTGAAGGGGTACTGAAGCTTGGTCATCAGCCTTGAACTCTCTTTCGAGCTGTTCCAATTCCTGCTTGTGGGTGGTAATGATAGCCATTTGATTCTCCAGTTCTGTAACAGTTGAGATCAAGCCGGCAGCATTGCAGGTGTCCATACGTGTTTCAATGTCCCTCTTCATCACATCGTAATTCAGATTGATTTCGCGGAATACCATCAGGATCTTGTTCTTGATGATGTTCATGTTCATGTCTCTGAAGGCTAAGTCGCTCTTGACCATGGAATCATTGAATCCTTTCTCTTCATAGTTCTTGTGGAGATATCCATAAATGATATCAATTGGCCAACCGGTAGCATAGGAAACAGTCAGCGGCTTGTTTTCAGGTGATTCAGGCTCAGGAGTCGTCATCACACTGTTGACCTCTTCTTCCGATTGGTCAGCTGGGTTCAAAACTGGCAGCATCGAGATGGCTGCGTTTTCACTCTCATTCTTTCTGTTCAAAAAACTAAAAAGTCTCATAATTGAATATTGTTTATTTGTTAATACTTTCACCATGTTCAATGTGTAATACTGACGCAAAGGTAAGGTTTTGTTTTTAACCAGCAAAATTATTTGCGTAAAAAATACACAATGAATAAAAGATTTAACGTCTGTTAACAGAGAAGCGACAAAAATGGCTTATTTTGGATGAAATAAGATGGTAGAACCAGAGAAGGTGGAGTGTCCTATTCTGTTGGAATAAGATGGTGCTGAAAACGGATGTGAATAATGGCAATATATATCTAAGTTCGTGCATGTGCGCGAACAAAAAAGGTGCCACTAGTGTCTATTAATTTATGTTAATCGAATTGAAAGTTAAAACAGAGTTGCCTGTCGTCCTGCTTCTCTTCCGTTCGTTTGAATGGTTCAAGCAGGTCTCTGACATCATCCAGAGTCAGCAGAGAGCTGCCAAGGATTCGCATGACTTCCACGATGGGACGACCGATTTGCATGTCCTGTTCGATGATACCAATGAGGCAATATGTGATGTTGGCAACATGTATCTGAATACGGACTGCATTCTTGGATTCTTACCAAAAGGTCTTGACGCGTAGATGCCGTTTGATCCATTTGAATAATTTATGTGAAGCATATCGTTATGAGAAGCGAGTTACCTTGCCAATTAGTTAATTCGTTTATTCCTTGCATTTTCTGCACAATACTTGTCATAAATACTTCTCATAATATTATATTATAGGTGAAAGGCATAAGCCCTAACTTTAAACCCAAATCGGTCATTAGGATTTCTCTTTGCTGTACGACACAGAGAAATCCTAATGACCGATTTTGGATAAAGGAACTGCAAGAATGAGGCGTCGTTTAGCGAAACGGACTAGACGAAGGAGGGTTCTGGGAAATTCTCCAATAAACTTCTTTGTCTATGGTGGCGTAACCAATAAACGACTTTAGTGTGCGGAATCCCTACTTGTTATGATGCCGCGTTTCACGGCTCCATCTCCGAGAAAAAGCGTAATTGGTTATTTTCGTTTGGTAATTGAAATGTCGCTCAATTACTAATCATTTCGTGAAATTTCAAAAGGCCACGGGAGATGAGTTTTGCCTCGAAAAGGGGGTCAGCGGATTTTTCCGGTTGGTAACACCATATGTTAGGAATAAAGTGTTGCCAGCCTGTACATGAAGAATCTAATATCCCCTACACCCCTAAACTGTGTTCTGAAAGCCTTGATTTTAGCATTAAACGACTCTGCCGATGCATTGGTAAGCCTTTCCTCAAAATAGTTGATGATGGTGTCGTTGTGGTTCTCAAAGGTTTCAATAACCTTGTTGAAGCCTTCATACCCAAAATCTTCGACATCATTGTACCCTCTGGCAAGGTTAAGCCTTGCTACTGCAGGCAAAGTTCTCTTGTTGAAAATGTCCACAAGATTGAGGTAGAGGCCATACGCCTTCTCAAGTTTGGGAAACATCTGAAATAGGATTTCTGCCCTTGCCTGCTGTTGTGCATTCCATTTAGACTTGTGCATGAGAATTATATGTCGGCTACGAGCCATAATCTGCGGCTTGGTCTCACCATTGGCCATACGTTCAGGTACCCATTCTCCTATAAAGTCTTTCTCCGCTTTCGTATGCACAGCTTTACGTTTTGCCCTATGCTCTTTAATGGCCTTGTTTTCCTCCGCGAGCACATCCCATCGTAAAGCTATTCTCATCTGGTCAATGGCCTCGGTCATAAGTTGTTGCACATGAAAACGGTCATTTATCAACTTGGCCTTAGGAAACGCAGTCCTCACTGTCAGCATCATGGCAGAAGACAAATCTGTGGTCACAGTTCTTACACGGCAGCGTAGTTCGCATGGGACTTTCTTCAGTATTGCCGACACCGTATCCGAAGCTACACCACGCACCATTGCAGCCAGTGCTCCTTTGCCACCGTGGGCTGACTTGTTCGTCAAGATGGTGTAAACCTCACCGTTGGAAAGACAGGTCTCGTCAAGACTCATGTCCTCACCGAAATTGTCTGGAAACAGCATGTACTCCTCTGCATGGTCCAATTGTTCCCAGTTGCGATAGTCACTGATTTTCTCCTTGTACTGTTTGCGCAACGTCTGACCGTTGAGACCGTTGCGGACCGCAAGCGTTGAGATGCTTACGGGAGTAGACTCAATCTCCCTCTTTTAAAAAAGAAACGAACTCTGCATTCAATCGAGTCTCGTCAAACTCGGACAATTCCCAGTCGTAGCTGAAGATCTCGCCGGTGTCCTTGTCCAACCATTTGCGTTTGCGTACATGAAGATACGTAGCACGGCCACGGATGGGAAAATCCTGGATGACGTGATAGTCACCAAAGCCGTGGGATATCACATTGCCGTACTTCTTGTCCTCACGCATCTGAACCTTCTTCTCGTCAAGATAAATGTCAAAGCGGCTATCGGTCTTATCAAAACTTACAACATCGAAGTTGTCTATAAGCACATCCGGAAGAATGGCACGTAGTAGCTTGGTCTGTTCCATATGGCAAAGGTACGACTTTATTCCTAACATATGGTGTTACCAACCGGAAAAATCCGCTGACCCCGAAAAGGTCACTTGAAGGTCACTAATAAAAGAAAAAAGCACTTGCGATTGCTCGTAAGTGCTTGATTTTCAAGGTGGACCAGCTAGGGCTTGAACCTAGGACCTCCAGATTATGAGTCTGTTGCTCTAACCAACTGAGCTACAAGTCCGATGCATCCTTGCTTGGATAGCGGGGACAAAAGTAGCATTTTCTATTGAAATATGCAAGACTTTTGGATAAAATTCCTTATAACCTTTGTCCTTAGAACTTATAAGTTCGTTTTGGATTCTTGGGAAACCAGCCTTTTTTCACTCGTTCTTCCTGCTCGAATATCTCCTTGATGGTCCAGAACGAGGAAAATGCAAAGACGCCCAAAAGGGAGGCTATCATGATGTTCTCCGTATAAAGGGAGGCAATGATGCCGCCGATGCCGAGTAAAAGGAAAATCCACCAGCACTTGGTGCCCCAATAATATTCGGCTTTCACAACTATGGGGTGAAACAAGCCGATGATGAGGAATGTGCAGATACCTATGACAAGGCCCGACAGATGATATTCGTTCAAGAAATCCATTGTTGTTCGTTATTTCTCGGGGCAAATAGGAATCTCCTTCTTGATGCTCTGTTCCAGGGAAATCAAGGTCTCGGTAGCGGTTACGCCAGGAATCTCCTGCATCTTGTTGTTCAGCAAATCCATCAGATGCTCGTTGTCGCGGGCATATACCTTGGTCAGCATGGTGTACGGACCAGTGGTGAAGTGGCATTCTACGATTTCGGGAATCTTGCCCAGCTCAGCAACTACCGTCTTATACATGGAGCCCTTTTCCAGCTTGATTCCTACGTAAGTGCAGGTTCTGTATCCAAGGGACTTGGGATTTACATGATAGCCTGAGCCAACAATAACGCCAAGGTCAATCAGGCGCTGTACACGTTGATGGATGGCAGCACGTGACACGCCACATTCAGCAGCTACGTCCTTGAAAGGGATACGGGCATTTTGGGAAATGATTTCCAGAATCTGCCGGTCAAGATTGTCTATTTTTTCCATAATAGTAAATAAGTAAAGTTCTTGTTGTTATCAAATAGTAAGCAAATATAGGACTTTATTTTAATTTATCTATAAAAAGGGACGGAAAAATGAATAAAAGTGAGGGGTAACGATAAGGCGCGGATTACGCGGATTTCACGGATTTAGTTTACCAAATCCGCGTATTCCGCGTAATCCGCGCCTAAAAGAAGTATCAAGAGGGTTTTGCCCCTCCCTTCGGATTGTTACATTACTTCTCGATACCCAGCAGTTCCACTTCGAATATCAAAGTAGAGAACGGCTTGATTTGGCTACCGGTTTCTCTTGAACCGTATGCCAGGTCGTAGGGGATATAGAGTTCCCACTTAGAGCCGACGGGCATCATGGTGAGGGCCTCTGTCCAGCCTTTGATTACCTGGTTGGCACGGAAAGTAGCAGGTTCGTTGCGCTTGTAAGAGCTATCGAATTCTGTTCCGTCAATCAGCGTACCTTTGTAGTTTACTTTCACCTTGCTGCTGTCGGCAGGAACGGCACCGTTACCCTTGGTGATGATTTTGTATTGCAGACCGCTCGGGGTAGTTACTACACCTTCTTTAGCCTTGTTCTCAGCCAGGAACTTTTCACCGGCAGCTTTGTTGTCAGCATACTTTTCTGCAGTTGCTTTTTCTTTGATGGCATCCATCTGAGTACGCATGTACTCTTGAGCTTTCATCATATCCATAGCACCACCCTTGCCGATGACACCTGCTACGAAACCTGCCAGCAGATTTTCGCGGCTGATGCTCTGTGTGGAGTCGTTGCCGAAGATTTGTTGGTTGAAGCCTTCCACCCATTGCTTGCTGACCATCTGGCCTACTTGCAGACCGGCCATGTAAGCCACGTCTTTCTTATCGATTTTGGCTGCGCCTTCGTTGAAACCTTTCAGGAATTCTGACATCTGGGTTGAGTCAATGCCTTGTTGTGCAAGATACTGGTCCAAACCTTCTGTACGTGCCATACCGATGGCGTAAGATAATGAGTCGATGTCCGTCTTCAAATCAGCTTTCGGACTTTGAGCAGTACAAGATACCATGCCGGCAGCTACTGCAAGAGCCATGAGAAATGTTACTTTTTTCATTTTGCTTTTACTTGTTTGTTTATTTAGATAAAATTTTCTGTAATTCGACTTCGAATACGAGCGTGCTGTGGGGAGGAATCATCTCGCCGGCACCCTGCGCTCCGTATGCCAGGTCGCTGGGGATGTAGAGTTTCCACTTGGCACCTTCGGGCATAAGCTGAAGGGCTTCCACCCAACCGGGTATCACTTGGTTTACACCGAATGTGGCAGGCTGGCCGCGCTTGATGGAGCTGTCGAACAGCGTTCCGTCAATCAGTGTGCCTTCGTAGTGGCATTGTACCTGGTCGGTTGCTTTGGCATAGTGACCGACGTTTCCTTCTGTGATAACTTCGTATTGAAGTCCGCTGGGAAGCGTAACAACTCCCTCGCGTTTTTTGTTCTCTTCCAGGAACTTTTTGCCGGCTTCTATGTTTGCTGCGTTCATCTTCTCCTCCAGTTCGGCGAAGTACTTGTTGACGATGTCACGGGCTTCTGTGTGGCTGATTGCCGTCTGGTTGCCCTCCAAAACGTCTTTGATTGCTTGTGCAAAGTCATCTACTGCAATGCCTTTGGCACCCATGCTTAAAAGATTCTGACCTATTCCAAGGCCGATAGCATAACTGAATTTGTCCATAAGATTCTTTTGTTGACGACCGGATTGGTTTCTTTTCCAGTCTATTGCAAATTTACGAATGGCAAAAGTACGTCTTTTATTTGAATGATAAGGCTTTTAAGTATTTAATTTTTCTTATTTATATCACAACTTGAACATTCTTCTTATATTTGTCTTACTTTAATAAAGGAAAGGAGCGGAAAATGAAGAACTTGGTCATATTGTCGGGTGCTGGTATGAGCGCCGAGAGCGGCATCAGCACATTCCGTGATGCGGGCGGATTATGGGACAAATATCCGGTGGAGCAGGTGGCGACTCCCGAGGGGTATGCACGTAATCCGGAACTGGTCATTAATTTCTATAACGAACGTCGCAAGCAGTTGCTCGATGTGGTGCCGAATGCCGGGCATCTGGGCGTTGCCGACCTGGAGAGGGATTTCAATGTAACGGTCGTCACCCAGAACGTAGATAATCTGCACGAGCGTGCCGGCAGTACGCACGTGATACACTTGCATGGGGAACTGACGAAGGTTTGTTCCAGCCGCGACCCTTATAATCCGCATTTCGTCAAGGAACTGGCGCCGGAGGAATATGAAGTAAAGTTGGGCGACAAGGCGGGCGACGGTACGCAGCTCCGCCCGTTCATCGTGTGGTTTGGCGAGTCGGTGCCGGAGATTGAGACTGCCATCCGGTATGTGGAGCAGGCGGACATCTTCGTCATCATCGGCACCAGCCTGAACGTTTATCCCGCTGCGGGACTGCTGAACTACGTGCCCCGTGCCGCCGAAGTGTATCTGATAGACCCCAAGCCGGTGGACACGCACGTCATGCGTCCGATACATGTCATTCAAAAGGGAGCTTCGGAAGGGGTAAAAGAGTTGAAGGCGCTGCTTACAGTTACCCAGCCTCCTTTGCCTTAGGACTTAATCTCCTACGTCTTAGGACTTAGCCCCTCACGGTATAGGACTTAATATGCAGAACATCCGGATGTCTTTCTCCAAAACACCCGGATGTTTTACCCCAAAACATGGGGATGTTTTGCTCCATTACATCCGGATGTTTTAGGTGAAAACATGGGGATGTTTTGGGTACTCACTCCTATACTGTAGAGAGCTGGGTATAGGGGAGATTCCCGCAAGGTATAGGTCTTGCGGGAACAAAGTATATTTGTCCTCGAAATTTGTGCTATTTCTTTATCACGGCCCGTAATACGAACCAGGCATGATGGGCTACGGTACTCATCAGTCCGTAATGCCGCGCCATGATGCGGAAGCGTTCGCGCAGGGATGCTTGCCGGTTCTGGGTGGTCATTCCCTCTTCCAGATAGTCGATGAGGGTGAGATGGGTATTGTGCAAGGTCCGTGCCTTCTTCATCACCCGGATGCACCAGTCGAAGTCGGCGGAGAAGCGGTATTGCAGGTCGTAGGGTTCTACAAGGGAAGCTTTGGCAAAGAAGGCCTGATGGCAGACCAGCATGCCCTGCTTGAAGCTTCGCCAGGTAAGCACTTCCGGGGCGGCGAGGCGGCGCATGCGGATGAAGTGACCTTCCTTGTCCACCAGTTCCGTTTCGCCGTACAGCACGTCGGGTAGTTCGTTGCCGGAGATGGAACGCACCATCTGCTGCAAGGTGTCGTCCTCGTGGAAGCTGTCGCCAGCATTGAGGAAGCAGAGGTAATCGCCGGTGGCAAGGCGGATGCCTTTGTTCATGGCGTCGTACAGTCCCTTGTCCGGTTCGCTCACGATGCGGGTGATGCGGTCGCGGTAACGGTCGATAATGGAGAGCGTGCTGTCTTTGGACGCACCGTCCACAATGATGTATTCTACGTGGTGGTAGGTTTGCGAGATAACGCTTTGAATCGTGTCCTCCAGTACCGCTTCGGCATTGTAGGTCACGGTGATGATGCTGAATTTCGGGGTGGGGTGGTTATGCATTTCTTCCGGTTACTTTGTTGTAAAGGTCAATGTATTTCTTGGCGACGACGTTCTCCGAATAGTGGGAGATGGCTTTCCGGCAGGCTTGTTCCGAGAGGCTGGGGTAGTCGGGTTCGGTCAGCGTCCAGTAGATGCCGTTGGCAAAGTCTTCCGAGGATTTGTATTGTGCCACGTAGCCGTTGTGCAGATGGTCTATCATCTCAGGGATGCCGCCCACGTTGAATCCGACGCAGGGAATGCCGCATGCCATGGCTTCCATGATGGTGTTCGGCAGGTTCTCTTCCAGCGAGGGGGTCACGAAGATGTCCACGGCATTGTAGATGTTCACCAGTTGGTGTTCGTTGCTGACGAAGTTCAGCGGGTAGACTTTGAATGGAAGCAGGTTTTCCAGTTGTTGCGATTGGTTGCCGAAGACGACGACACCCAACTGTTCCCGGAGTTCGGGATGCTTGTCGGCCAGCAGTCGGCACGATTCTATCAAGTAGTCAATGCCTTTCCGTTTGTCCGTAATCTTCACCGAGCCGAACAACATGAGCTTTTTGTCTTGCGGCAGTAGGCAACGGCTGCGGGCTTCCTGTCGGTTGCGGGGCTTGAAGAGGTTGGTGTTGATGGGGTTGGGGATGCACGTCACGGCATGTCCACAGAAGAGGGCGCTTGTCCGGGCACGTTCTTCCAGCCAGCGGCTGCAGGTGACGAAGTTGATGTGACGGTTGCGATACAATGCCTGCTTTTTGTGGAAGATGCGGTAGGAAAGGTCACGTTTGCCTCTGCCTCCGTGGATGAAGGGGCAGTTGTGGCATTCCTGCTGGTAGTGGGTGCACTCGCGGGCATGGTGACAGATGCCAGTGCAGGGCCACATGTCGTGCATGGTCCAGACGACGGGCTTGCCCGAGGCGAGAATCTTCTCGATGTTCTTCAGCGAGAGCATCCCTTGGTTTATCCAGTGCAGATGGATGACGTCTGCTTGCTGGAATTCGGGCAGTGAGGTGATGTCTGTCCCCGTGTTGGCAATGTCTACGGCAAAGATGTTCTTCTTGTTGAAGCGGTTGGCGCTCCAGATGACGATGCGCTCCCAGACGAACTTCCACACCATGCGCCAGTTATGGTCCAGTGACACAACGGAGATTTGGTCGGTCTGCTTGTCGCGTACCAGCAGCTTGGCTTTGATGCCGTGGTTCTTGAGTGATTCCATCAGACGGCTGGCGGCGATGGCTGCGCCGCCGATGCGTTCGGATGTATTGATAAGTAGTACTCTCATGACTGTTGTTCGTTTCTTCTTTTTTGAATGTTTTTTCTTGTTACAGATGCCGGTCTTGTTTCATCCATTTCCGGATACGCTTTTGCAGCGTTTGCCATATGATGGTGAAGTTGCCGTACCGTAGGTTCAACGCCAGTTCCTCGAACGACCGTGCAATCTTTATCCAGGGATGCCGCCATGCCATGATGCGGTAAACGCTATCCTTGTAGGCAGTGTTCTCGATGACGTGGCGAGGGTGCTTCAGCGGAAACTCCACTTCGTAGCGTTTCATGGTGAAGATGCGGCGGTAACCGCGCGGCATGGTGTGTACGGAGCCGGCAAAGTGGGTGGAGTCGGCAGTGGCTCCCAGATTGTTTATCATGTTGCGGGTGGGCACGATGCTCAGACCCGAATTGAACAACATGGAAGCGTGGAAGATGGTTTCGTAATAGGCTTTCCCGTGTTCGCGGTGGCGTTGGCACATGTAGATGAAGTCTTTGCGGTAGCGCCGTGTGTGGATGAGGTTCTTCAGTTGCCGCATGTTCTCCTTGTCGTCCAGGAAGGTGTAGAATTCATCCCATTGGTCCGTCACCCGCCGCCAGCTCGCCCATCCCCAGATGGAGAAGGTGGTGGCGAAGAAGTAGTCGGAAGTGATGTCCGGTGTAATCTCCTCGTTGTTGAATCCGGCAATTATGCTGATGCGTGTGTCGTGCTCATACTTGTCGAGCAGTTCCTTGCAGAAGCCGAAGAAAGAGACGGCAGGCACGTCGTCATCCTCAAGCACGATACATTTGTCCGACAAGGAGAATGCCCACTTCTGTGCCATGTATTCCGATGGGTCGCAGCCGTAGTTCTTCTCTTGGTAGTTGTGGTGTACTTCGCATTCCCAGTCGATGTCTGCCACTACTTTGCGACAAGCTTCTATGCCCGGCATGTCGCGTTCGCCGCGCGGGCCGTCCTGATAGAGAAACAGTCGTGCGGGGCGTGCTTTCTTCACTTGTTCGAATACTTGCGCCAGCAGTTTGGGGCGGTTGAAGAAAAGAATCAGTACAGATACATCTACAAGGGCTGGTTTCATGGCAATGGTTTTAGTTCCGGGTGAATATAGCAGGCATGGACTATCTGCTTCTCTTTGGGAGGAATGTCCATGTAGTTTTTATATAAATCTTTCAGATAGGCGTCCACATTGCCCGGTGCCGGGAAATCTTTTCCTTCGAAAGTGATGGTGGAGAGCGGAAAGACGGAATCTTTACGGTGCATGATGCCGTATCCGTTATTGATGAGTATATTCGAAAGATAGGTCCCTTTGGGGCGTACCAGGCAGAGCATTGCCCATATCCCTTTGAAAAGCGCATACTTCATGCCGAAGTAGAAGAATTCTGCAAAGGAGCGCAGCGAGTAGTAGTGTTGCGCGTGTAGGATGGAGTAACTGACGGAGATGCCTTTGCACAGCTTCTTTGCCCATGGGCGGGGCACGGTGGGGTAGTCGATGAAAGGGAATATATCTACGTATAGTCCTTTCTGATACTCTACGCTGAAGGTATCTCCTGCTTCAATATAGATTGAGTTTAAATCCCTTATCTTGACGATGGGCTCTTTGCTGGTAGGGTCACTTTCCGGGGTTTGCAGGAACAGTGTGTCGGGTAGTTCGGAGGGGGCTACCTTCATGAATGCTTGCATGTCTTCCAGTGTCATGCCGATGTCTATGTCATCATCCCAGGGGATGAATCCTCCATGACGCATGGCTCCCAACAGTGTGCCTCCGTCAAGCCAGTAGCTTAACTTGTGTTTCCGGCAGATGCGGTCCACCTCTTTCAGTATGGAAAGTTGCTTCAGTTGGCAGGCGCGTAGGTTGTCGGCAACGTAGTCCGATAGGTATTGGTTCTTCATACTTCTTCTCTTTTTACGTCGATGACTTGTCCGGTGAATTCGGAAAGCAGTGACTGTATGGTGGTAATGGCTACTTGCTCGGAGGTCAGCAAGGTGTTATCCGGTTCGATGCCGAAGTTATGGACACGCATCGGTGTTTTGGTGCGCTCCGGATTGATGCAGTTCACGCTGATGCCGAACGGTTCCCATTCTTGTGCTATGGCTTGCACAAAGTTCACGATGGCGGCTTTGGTCGATGAATAGATGCTGTAAAAGGCGCGTCCCCGGGTGTAGGAGCTGGAAGTGAAGAATACGAGTTTACCTTTGCTCTCCTTCAGATAGGGGAAGGCTTCAAGTGCCACGTTGACAGTACCCATATAGTTGGTGTTCACAGCGTTGCAGATGGTCTGATAGTCGCAACTCATCAGAGGTTCTTTATTCAACAGTCCGGCAGTATTGATAATGTAGTCTATCCGTCCACATTGGCGGTACACTTCCTGCAAGGCTTTGCTCACCTGCTCTTTGTTGCCTACATCCGTTCCGTTCATGCTGCGCGAATAGCAGAATACGTTGGCTCCTTTCTCTTTGAGTAGCTGAGCCACGTCTGCGCCGATGCCGTAACTACCGCCGAATACGACTGCAACCCGGTTCTTCAGGTTGTTTTCCTGGTCGATGGGCAAGGTGTTCAGTTCACTTTTGCGCAGCTGGAAGAATTTGTCCAGCAGATAGGTGTCTTCCTTATAGGTCAGCTTCATGTTGCTTTCTTCGCCGTTCACTACATAAACCGGTACTTCCGGAAGGTATTTCACTACTACGCCGCAGTCGTCGGTCACTTTAAAGGCCGGGTCTTGCAAGGCAATGTCATAGGCATGCTTGATGGTTTCCAGATGGAATGCTTGCGGAGTCTGTCCTCGCATCAGTTTGCTGCGGTCTGGGATTTCCTGAATGAATCTGTCATTGACTTGTATAATGGTATCCGTGGCGGGCATTGCCACATCAATAGCTTTGTAGGTTTCCAATGCGGCAATAACGTCATTCAGAATCCGCTGGCTCACTAACGGACGTACGGCATCGTGGAATATCAGATTGACGTCAGTGTCTTCGTAGGCTTTGATGGCGGATAGGCTGGAATGATACCGTTCTTGTCCGCCTTTCAATATCTTCTTGACCTTCTTCCATCCGTTCTTGATGATGATAGATTCGAAATCGGAGATATAGAAAGGATTGGATACGATAGCTATCTCGTGAATATGTGGATTGCTTTCGAAAGTATCGATGGTGTGCTCCACGACCATTTTTCCCGCTACCTTGAAGAATTGCTTGGGAGTGGACAATCCCAGACGGCTACCGACTCCTCC
>ULUB01043341.1_pt1 | contig 69148 bp, 59 predicted proteins | sample 1958111 | NCBI WGS metagenome assembly ULUB01 (sample SAMEA4835749, study PRJEB28245) | human gut metagenome | biome: gut microbiome; material: fecal sample | place: Denmark | collected 2008
GTCTTTTCTGTCTGTGGCATTTCCTGTACAAGACCAAACATCTCAGATGTAGATGCCTGATAGAAACGGCATTCCGGTTTTACATTGCGGATTGCTTCCAGCATATTTGTTACACCGAGTGCATCAATCTGTGCTGTTGCAAGCGGCTGTTCCCATGATGTTGCCACAAATGACTGTGCTGCCAGATTGTATACTTCATCTGCCTGTGAGATCTTCATGGCATTGATCAGGCTGACAACATCTGTCATATCTGCATAAATAAAATGGATTTTATCTTTGATATGCTCTACATTACCGTAATCTACTACAGATTTACGACGCATGATACCATATACATTGTAACCCTTCTCTAACAGAAGCTCTGCCAGATAAGAACCATCCTGTCCGTTAATTCCTGTGATTAATGCATTTTTCATTCTTTTTTCCTCCAAAACGTTGTACTCACACATTTCATTTATTTTATTCCATACAAGCTATGCCTGTCAAGCAATACCCTTAGCGATAACGCCAAATACAGTAAATTGCACGAAGTCCATCCCTGAATCCTATCTTTTTCCCCTCTTTTGTCGTTCTTGGATGATAGGAGATCGGTACCTCATGGATCCTGATCCTTTTCTTGGAAATCTTTGCTGTTATTTCCGGCTCAAAACCAAAACGCTCCTCTTCAATCGTAATACTCTGGATTACATCTCTGCAGAACGCCTTATAACAGGTTTCCATATCTGTCAGATGTTGTCTGGTAAACAGGTTGGACAGAAGTGTTAAAAATCTGTTGGCAAGATAATTGGCAAGATATCCCTTCTCCTGCTTCCGTAAAAAGCGGGAACCATATACCACCTTGGCTTTTCCTGCAAAAATCGGGGTTACAACCTTTGCATAATCCATTGGATCATACTCAAGATCCGCATCCTGTATGATCACTACGTCCCCTGTTGCATGTGCAAAACCAGTCCGTAGTGCAGCCCCCTTTCCTGCATTTTTCTCATGATAAACGATCTTGCTGACAATCGGTTTCACTTCTGTTTCCAGTATTTCCCGTGTACCGTCTGTAGAGCAGTCATCTATAACAATGATCTCTTTATTCGGGATTTCCGATTTCTGTACCAGTTTTACAATATTCAAAATATTATCTTTTTCGTTATAACATGGAATAACGACAGATAACACCTTTTCCTCTTTCACGCTCATACTTTCCTCACTTTGTTTCTGTTTTGCTTATTCAGTCTGTTCTATGCACCCTTATGGAATAATACCACGAAAATAGTTTGGATCAATATTTTAAAATCCAGAGTCAATGACCAGTTATCTATATATTCCAGATCATACTTCATGACCTCATCAAAATCCGTAACCCTACCTCTTCCATGCACCTGCCACATACCTGTGAGTCCGGGTGTAATGCATAGTCTCCTGCGATAATGGATATTATATCTTTCAAACTCATCTTCTGTCGGAGGTCTTGTCCCAACCAGACTCATATCCCCACACAGGACATTATAAAACTGCGGCAGTTCATCCAGACTGGTTTTCCGCAGAAATTTACCCACCCTTGTGATCCGGGGATCATTTTCAATCTTAAAGATCGGCCCGTTCATCTCATTTTGAGACTCCAGCTTCCGCTTTTGTTCTTCTGCATCCACATACATGGAACGGAACTTATAAATATGGATTCTTCTGCCATTCTTACCAATTCTGATCTGTCCAAATAAAACCGGTCCTCTGGAATCAAGCTTGATCGCTAGTGCTATAAACGGAAACAATAAAGCCGTGATCAGCAGACCTACCAGTGCCCCCACGATATCAACCGCTCTTTTTACAAAAACTCTTCTGTAATCCAGATATTGCAGTGAAAAGGTCATAACTGCAAAACCGGCAAATTTTCCAGCTGTTTTTCCCGCGAGATCCAGTTCCTCCATCTCTACGTTATAATGGCAGGTGATCCCCATTGCTTCAAAATCCATAATGATCTCTTTAATTGCTGTCTTACTTGCATCCGGCAGATAAATAAATACCTCATCCAGAATCATCTGCGTTGCCACATCAAATATCGTATCCGCATTAGCCACAACAGGAATGCCCTCAATTTCTTTCCCAACCAGATTGGCATCCATGACAGAGATTGCGGTAATCTGATAATTCCATGCTTTATCCTTTTGAATGCGCTGCAAAAGCTGTGACGCACATTCTTCCTGTGTAACGATCATGACTTTATCACTGCTTTTACTGTTTTTATAAAACAACAACATATATCTTTTGAATAATGTATGCAGGATATACGTTATGGTAATGTTCAAAATAGAAAAATATCCAAACGTCAGACGTGAAAAATCATCTGCTATCTTTATCAGGAAAAGGAAACATCCGATTGCTACGCTCATTACAATATCATACTTGCATATCGCAATAAGTTCTACCATGTAGCCCCTTGTAAAAAACCCCCTGTTCCATTCTGTCATAACACCATACAGAACGCAAAAGAGCATAAGATATCCCCATACACTATAGTGAACATCCATATAAAAGACACTGCGGACATTACCGAATCTCAGGAATAAAGCCAAAAGGTATGCCAGGGTCACAGAAATCAGATCAATCAATATTAAACTGTATGTTTCTATCAATCTGTTTTTATGGTTAAACTGATGCATACTTTTTCCTTTTACCGCTTATCTTATACAGTTCTCAATTTTTTCCGCTGTACCGCTTCACTTTCTGACATATATTTCACACCTGTACCCAGTGATTCATACACATTCTGAATACGCTTGTTCAGCATGTCCATTGCATGAACCTCAAGGCTTGCCTTCTGGTCACTGCCCCACATGGAATGAGAAAGCGTTATATGTCTTTCGATACAGCAGGCGCCAAGTACAACCGCTGCTATCGTCGGTTCCAGATTTTCCTCATGCCCGCTATAGCCTACCAGACAGTCAAAACGATCTTTCAATGTCTGGATCATGCGCATATTCAAATCCTTGACCGGCGCCGGATATGCACTGTTTGTATGCATCAGGATATAATCTCCATGTCCATATTTCTCCAAAACCTCTACCGCATGGTCGATTTCATCCATTGTGGTCATACCAGTTGACAGAATGACCGGTTTGCCGGATCTTGCAGCTTCGGCAATCATTTCATCACGTCCATTGGATGCACTGGCGATTTTAATATACGGAATGTCATACTGTAATAAAAATTCCAAAGATGGCATATCCCACGGAGAAGCACTCCACGTCATCCCTTTGTCTTTACAATAGGCATCTATGATATCATACTCCGGTTTTTCAAATTCTACTCTATATTTGTATTCCAAATATGTCATATCTCCCCATGGTGTTGACTTTGGAACACTTTTCTGTGCCTCAGGCACTGCAAGCTCCGGTGTACGCTTCTGGTACTTCACATTGTTCCATCCGGTTGCATTTGCAGCATCCATCAGTTTTTTAGCAATATTGATATCACCATTATGATTAATCCCTATTTCTGCAATCATATAAGGACGGCTTGTCTCATTGATCACGTAGTCTCCGATATGAATTTCTTTATTTGCCATAATACTCTCCTAATTTGTCTGTTCTGCTTCTTTTCTTTGCAATTTATGTGCAAGGCTTACTATGCATATGATACACCAAAAGACTGCCTTTTGTAAATGACTGCCTGCTTTTATTTCATTGCATATAATGTAAAAAAAGAGATATCCCTGTCAAGTCACCTTCAAGGATATCTCCCATGTGTTTATTTTGCCTGTACCTGCTGTTCTTCCATAAATGCCAGATGAACCGCATCCGCGACCCTGGCAATATATTCGCTGTTTGTCGGTCTGCCTTTTCCGGTATGAGCAGAGAAGCCGAACATCTCTTCCATTGATCCAATATTGCCGCGCAGCCACGAAACTTCAATAGCGTTTCGTATGGCACGTTCTACCTTTTGTACGGATGTGTTATATTCCCTTGCAACATCCGGATATAACAGTTTTGTTACACTGCTTACTACTTCGATGTCCTGCTCAGAACGTAAAATAGCCGACCTCAGATAATGATAGCCCTTCAGATGCGCCGGAACCCCCAGACTCAACAGCAGTTTTGTTACATACATTTGTTTTTCCACACTTTTACTCATTTTTTCATACTTCCCCCTCTATTGAGAAATAATAGATCAAATAATATTGCGACTACACAGTAATCATACATTTTTTGTCATAACTTGTCTAATTCTTTTCATCGACAAATTCTCCAGTAAAGATCTTTACAGATACTGCTCTTTCCCCTCCTGCTGAAGCTCATCAACAATCTTTTTCACATCCTGTGCACGCTCTTTCGGGCATACCAGCACCGCATCTTTCGCCTGTACAATGATCAGATCTTCCAGTCCGATCGTGGCAATCAGCTTGTCTGTACCATATATAATGCAGTTTTTTGTATCCAAATTGACCTGTTCTCCATACAGCACATTGCCTTCGTCATCTGCGTTTTTTGTTACAGTCAGCATATCCAGACTTCCGATATCATTCCATCCGAAATCTCCTTCCAGTGTAATCACGTCCCGACAACGCTCCATAATGCCATAATCGATTGAAATCTTAGGAATGACCGGATACACCCTGTTAAGCACCTCCTGCTCCTGTTCAGTCCCCATTGCTTTTCCGATTTCTACAAGGTATGCATAGATATCCGGTAAAAGAGATTCAAATTTTTTCAGAATCGTAGAAGCTTTCCAGATAAACATACCGCTGTTCCACGTATAGTTTCCATCTGCCAAATATACTTTTGCCGTATCTTCATCCGGTTTTTCCACAAATTCCTCTACATCCACATACTTTTTACCTGTTTCTCCTATCGCAGCTCCTGTTTCCTTTTTTCCCCTGATATAACCATATCCGGTTGCTGCAAATGTCGGTTTAATGCCAATCGTTACAAGCTTATCTGTTGTTTCTGCTGCTTCAATCGCTGCATCGATCACCTTTGTATATTCTTCAGTATCTCTGATATAAGAATCTGATGGCAGAATACACATAATACCATCCTCATACTTTTTCACAATTTCCATCGCTGCATATCCGATACAGGCAGCTGTATTTCTCGCTGCCGGCTCCGCCAGGATATGGTCAGGTGCAATCTTTGTTTCCTGTTTCATCAGCTCTGCCTGCGTCACATTCGTCACAATAAAAATATTATCCATGCCGGTCGAATTGGCAATACGGGAAATCGTTTCATTTACCATAATATCTTTTCCGGTCAGGTTCAAAAGCTGCTTTGGTCTTTCTTTTCTGCTCAGCGGCCAGAATCTTGTCCCTCCGCCACCTGCCATGATCACTCCATACTTTTTCATATCTCTTTCTCCTTTTCTATAAATGTAATGCATCTGCAAAGCAGATGTATGATGCAGCCTCGCCCCATCGCGAAGCGATTTTCATGGGCGAGGTTCCATATTTTTTATCTGTCTTTTTATTTAACCGTTATACGTTGCAATTGTAGTTTTCACACAAATGCGTTATACTAGTAAAAGCATAATATCAACAAATGAGGTAAAGCATGAACTATTTAGAAGAACTGCTCCATAATACGATACTGATCAATGCCGTGACCGGATGGCTTTGTGCACAGATCCTCAAAACCATCACACATCTGATCATAAACAAAAAATTTGTCTGGGAACGACTGATCGGCGACGGCGGAATGCCAAGCGCCCATTCCGCAACTGTCTGCGCTCTTGCAGGTACGACTTTTCTCCACTGTGGGCCGGCAAGTCCGGAATTTGCCATTGCCGCTATTTTTGCGATCATTGTCATGCATGATGCCATGGGCGTCCGCTTCGAAACAGGCAAGCAGGCAAAAATCCTGAATGAAATGATGGACATTTTCAAGAGTATGGGAAACAGCACGCTGACCGCCGAAGAGAAATTAAAGGAATTTGTCGGTCACACCAAGCTGCAGGTTGCCATGGGAGCCCTGCTCGGTATCGTTATCGCTGTCATCCGCGGTTAAACACCGACCTTACTTCTTAATATTTTAAGCAGCCCTTATCAGGCTGCTTTTTTGTTATGGCAACGAGGAAAATGCACGCATTTATGCGGTGCATTTGACGACCGCTAATCAAAGCGAGATTCGCAGAGCGTATCTCGTCTCTGTTATGGCTGCGAATCAGATTTCATTGTATCTGTCTGACCGGATTTTTCCACATGGTCGATCAGATAAGGCGGTCTGTTTCTGGACGCATCCAGTGCACGCCAGACATACTCACCAAGCACGCCCATCATCAGCATCATGATACCAAAAGAAAACAATACAACACACATGATGGAAGCCCATCCAAGGATTGGTGTTCCGACCGTAAATTTCTCCACGATCACCTCAATCATCATAAGAAGCGCAATAATAAAGAACACAACACCCACACCGGACATAAACCGGATCGGTGCATAAGAGAAACTCATCATGGAATCCATGGCAAGCTTTACCTTCTTACCGAGTGTCCAGCGTGATTTGCCGATCTCACGGTCTCTGCGGTGGAAGTAGATCTGGTCGGTCTGGAAGCCTGCCCACAGCACCTGCAGTGTCAGGGAAGAGTTTTTCTCATCCAGTCTTTCCAGCACTTCAATGACCTGTCTGTCGATCAGATAGCAGTCACAGCCGCCTACAGGCATTCTTTCCTGTACGAATCTGTGTATGATCACATAATACATATGTGCAAAAAACTTTTTGACCGGATTTTCATCACGTTCCTTCCGCACTGCCAGCACGACTTTATTGCCCTTTTTCCAGCTTTCATACATTTCCAGAATGATCTCCGAGTCTTCCTGCAGGTCAGCCTGCTTTGTCACGGCGCAATCGCCCGTGCAGACGGAAAGTCCCGCCAGAAGTGCCGCATGTTCTCCGAAATTACGGGAAAGCTTGACACACTGCACATTCTGATCCATTTTGCGGATATCATTCATCACTTCCCATGAGTTGTCACCGGAACCGTCATCCACAAATACAAGCTCGTAATCTCCGAGCTTTCCAAGAATCTTCTGCTTCATATCCTCGTACAAAAGCATCAACGTGTCTGCGTTATAATAAACCGGTATTACAATTGATATTTTGCTCATTTATTTATCCTGTTCCTTCTCTTCCGAAGCAGCAACGGAACGCACTTCCTTCAGATATTCATTATAGTCCCGAATATATTCACTGCCGTCATAGTGTTCGCTTGCCAGGCAGAGCAGCACACTGTCGGCGGAAAAATCATACATATCCTTCCAGAGCATTGTCGGCAGATACAATCCCATACGCGGCTTATTCAGCTCGATCACGTCTGTTTCATAACCGTTATCGACCTTTACCTTGCTTGTCCCACTGACATTGATCAGCACAAATTCCGTCTTACGGTTTGCATGCTGCCCACGGATCACCGTAGCATCGGATCCATACATATAAAAGACACGTTTGATCGCAAAAGGGATATCCTTTCCGTTTCCTTCCGCTACTACAAGATTTCCTCTCTCGTCCCCATATTCTCCAAATTCCAGAATCTTATACTGTTCTTTTATGTTCATTCATTTCTCCTTCATTCTCTGAGGTCTTTTAAGGTCTGAATGCATTCAATGCCCCGATCACATAGGTCTGTTCCTCTTCCGTCATTCCATTGTACATCGGAATAGAGAGCACCTCATCCGCATAAGCTTCTGCGATCGGCAGATCGCCTCTGTGATAGCCGAGGCTCTGATACGCTTCTGACAGATGCGGTGGGATCGGATAATGAATGATCGTTCCGATCTCCTTTTTATTCAGATAATCAATCAGCGCTTCTCTATGCTCCGTGCGGATCACATACTGGTGATAAATATGATTGGCATGCGGTCTTTTCTGCGGAAGCGTAAAGGCTGCATTGGAAAGCTCCCTGTCGTAACGCGCTGCGATCTCTATCTTTTCCTGTGTCAGCTCTTCCATATGGGAAAGTCTGACACGAAGAAGCCCTGCCTGGATCTCATCCAGTCTGGAGTTGGCTCCCACCACTTTATTATAATACCGTTTTTCACTGCCGTAATTACGATACATCTTCATATCTGCCGCAATTTTCGGATCATTGCAGGTGATCGCCCCGCCATCGCCGAAAGCGCCGAGATTTTTAGACGGATAAAAGGAAAAACAGCCGATATCACCAAAGCTGCCCGTCATTTTGCCGTCATACACGGCTCCATGCGACTGCGCACAGTCCTCGACCAGATACAGTCCGTGTTTTTTCGTGATCTCACAGATCTTGTCCATCTGACATGCCTGTCCGTACAAATGAACCGCCAGCACTGCCTTTGTCCTTGGTGTAATCTTCTCTTCTATCTTTGCTGCATCGATCCCGTAATATGCATCCGGCTCCACAAAAACCGGCGTTGCACCATTGATCGTAATGCCCATGACACTGGCAATATATGTGTTGGACTGCACGATCACTTCATCCCCGGCTCCGATCCCAAGCACACGGAATGCCAGCCAGAGCGCATCCAGTCCGCTTGCCAGCCCTACGCAGTATTTTGTGCCGACATAAGCTGCAAATTCTTCTTCAAAGCTGCTGACTTCTTTTCCCAGCACATACCAGCCGCTGCGCAGCACTTCGACCGCTTTTTTTTCAAATTCTTCCTGATATTGATAAAACCCCCGGTCAAGCCGGTTTGGCATAATCTTCATATCCGTACCTCACTTCTGCCTGCTTTCTGCATAAAATCACACAGGGTACAAAGCATATAGATATATCTTATCATTTTGATGCCTATATTGCAATCGGAAATAGACCCATGTATTGAAAGAAGAATCCCTGTCGTGCTATACTATGTCATGCATTATTTTACGAAAAGGATCACTTTATGAAAGAAACCGATAAAAACAAACAGCTTATCATTAATATGGCAGCCTCTCTTTTATCCTGCCTTGTCAGCCTTGGTATCAGCTTTCTGATCACACCGACCGTCATTTACAAGCTCGGTTCCGAAGCGCAGGGCTTTGTTACCATGGCCAATAATTTCGTCAGTTATGCGGCGATCGCCGCCATGGCGCTCAATTCCATGGCCGGGCGTTTTATCACGGTCAAGATCCACCAGAATGATGCGGAAGGCGCCAACCGCTATTTCAACTCCGTCATGTACGCCAATCTGGTCATCGTGGCAGTCCTTCTTTTGCCTTGTACACTGGTTGTACTCTATCTGGAAAAGCTCGTCAATATTTCCCCGGCGCTTGTAACGGATGTCAAGCTGTTGTTTGCAGCCATGTTTTTAAACTTTATGGTCACGATCATCGCAACGACCTTTTCCACAGCGACTTTTGCAGCCAACAGACTGGATCTGTCCGCACTCCGTACGATCGAGTCCCAGATTTTAAAAGCTGCACTGCTGATCGTTACCTTTACCCTTTTACCGGTCCATGTCAGCTACATCGGCTATGCAACACTGCTTGCCAACGTATATCTGTTCCTTACCTATATTCATTATACAAAAAAACTTCTGCCGCAGATTGTTGTTTCCCGGAAATATTTTGACATCCGCACGGTCATTGAGATTCTTTCCGCCGGTGTCTGGAATACGATCATGCGTGCGGGGCAGGCTCTGACAAACGGGATCGATACACTGATCACCAATCTGTGGATCGGCAAAGCGGAAAGCGGCTATATCGGTACTTCCACAACGATCGTGACCGCAGTCAACACCCTGTATGAAACGATTTCCGCCGTCTTCACCCCTTCCCTGACGATCAGCTTTGCCAAGGGAAATAAAAAGGAACTGACAGAGGATCTGAAATCAGCCATGAAGCTGACAGGCTTTTTCGCCAATATCCCTCTCTGCTACATCATCGGATTTGGAATGTCCTTTTACTATATGTGGCTGCCAAGTGAACGCGATATCCTGCCCGTCTACTACAGACTGACCGTTCTGATCATGCTCGGTACACTGGTCGGCGGCGCGATCAGCCCGCTTTTCAACGTTTATACGGTTGTGAATAAGTTAAAATGGAATTCGATCGTCACACTATTAATGGGCGTCCTGAATGTCATTGTGGTGTTCATTTTTCTGGAGATCCCGGCATTTCATCCGTATGGAATCTACTTTATTGCCGGAACCTCCTCTTTCTTAGGCATCATCAAAAACATGACCTTTACACCGATGTATGCGGCGCATTGTCTGGAGCTCCCCAAACATGCCTTTTACCCGACGATCTTTCGCTATATTTTTGTTACACTTCTCATGTCAGCAGTATTTGCAGGCATGAACCACTTTATTACGACAACAAGCTGGGGCATGGTCGTTGCAGATATTCTGCTTTGTGGTATTGTGGGCTTTCTTCTGAATTTCTTCCTGTTATTTGAAGCAAGAGAACGCGCCATTTTCCTGGATAACATCCGCAGAATACTGCACAGAGCCTGACCGGAAAGGAGCATTCTATGCAGACACAAAAAAGAAAGGTACTCGCCGTCGCAAGTACCAGTTATCATCTGATGGTCTTTCTGTTTATTAAAGATGCATTTCTGAAGGATGCGCAGGTTGATCTTGTCCTGACTGACAAATCAGCCTATTTGTATGAGTTGTATCAGTCCGGCAGAACAGACCGGTATTTTCATCATACCTTTTTTGCCGATGCAAAGAAGATCAGAAATCCTTATAAATCCGCGCCTGTGAATTTATGGGAAAGTTTTGTATACAATCCGACCGTAAAAGCTATGCTGACAGAAAAGGATTACCCGGCATTTACTACTTATGATGACCTGTACTTTGCTTCTCCCGGTGTTCCCGACGAGATTGTCAAAGAGCTGATCAAAACATGCATCCGGAAGAACAAAAAACTCAGTCTCCACCGCTTTGAGGATGGGTTTGCCAGCTATACCAAACCGCCTGTCAGCTCAGTTTCCACCGTCATGGGAAGACGCCTGTACCAAACGATCTGGGGCTATGATATCCACAGGCAGGAGCAGGAGCTTTACTTATTCGAGCCCTCTCTTGCCGAAAAAAACGTAGCAGACAGTGCTGCAACCGGTTTTACATTAAAGCAGATCCCGAAAACGCCGGAGCGGATCGCACTTGTCACCGAACAGATCCGGTATATCCTGCAGTTTCAGAGCCGGCGTTTTCCACAGGAATATCTGTTTCTTGGACAGGGCACAGCCAATGGCATGCAAAATCCCAATACATACCAGAATCTTGTCTATGAGATCGCTTCCCATGTGGGCACAGAACATTTTCTTGTCAAGCCACATCCACGAGGACAATATGATGCCTTTGACGATACAATCTCCGTTTACAGCGATACGTGTCCGTTTGAGCTTGCTGTCGCAGACGGCACAATGGAAGATAAAACACTGCTATCCTATTATTCCACTGCCTGTGTATCCGGAAAGCTCCTATTTAACAGCCGCTGCAGGATCATCTTCCTGTATCCACTGGCAGGCGATTCCTTTAACGAAAAGTGCGATTACGAAGATTATTTTCACACATTATCCAGTCTGTACGACAATATTTATATCGCCCATACAAAAGAAGAGCTTTGGAAGCTGCTGTCCTGATCACAGCCTCCAAAGCTCTTTTTATCGTTTTTATATGCCAAGCACAACGGCAAGCAGTGTCTGGTCCAGTGCCAGTCTTCTGTTCCACGGATTCAGTATCACACCCGCCACATCCGCTTCGCGCGCCACTTCAAACAACTGCCGGATATCAGCAAGAAATGTTGACTTTACAGCCCCGCCACCCTTCATTTCTTCCTCAAAAGAAGTAAATGCCGCAAACCATCTTCTGCCGTCTTCCGTCCTGACCGTGGCAAGCTGCAGGTTCTGCTCCTTTGCCACAGCCTCAACCGCTACAACTACCTGTCCGTTTTCCTGCATCCTTCTGCGCAGCAGTGTCAGTGTATGTGCCAGCTGCTCATCCGACGGTGCTTCCTGCAGTTCTCTGATCGCTTCTTCTATTTTATTGTTTCCCTGTAATCCCCGGTCCATCTTGGTTCCTTTCTGCTTTCATTCAATGCAATTCATTTTAAATAACATGCGTGTTCGTTTCATTTATTCTGTCCTGCGCTGATCGTGCTTCCGATCTCTGCGCGGAACGGGATCAGCACACTGTCCGGTGCTTTTTCGGAATCCGCCGTAAATACACAAATATATGTCTGTCCGTAGAAATCAAGTGTATCACCGACCTCCAGCCGTCCTCTTTCGATCCAGAGGAGGCAGTCCGGTGGGTTCTGCGGCTGTCTGCCCTGCGCTACCATGCGGCTGTCATCCACAAGAATATGCCGCAGTCTTGCCGTCGGGTATTCTTCCCGGTACAGCTTCCAGAGTGGATAATCATAACCGTCTCCCGAGATCACAACACCAATATCCGTTGCCCCAAGCTTTTCTGTGACATCTTTCAACTGTTCATAAGCATCATAACGTTTGTTATTTGTAAAATACAGTTTCATCCGATTTGTCATTCCGCTTGCCAGATAGGACTCTGCCACCTGCATATTATAGCGGATCGGTGCAATGCAAAGTACAAAGCTGAGAGCTGACAGCAGCAATAAAATAACAGCATTCTTTTTATTTTTTCGAAGAACATAATCCAGAATATGTGCTCCCGCAGGTATCATCATGGCAAGTGCCGGATACAGCAGGCGTGATCCCCATGGCTGCCAGCGCAAAAGTGCCATCATGAAGCCAAAGCTGAGCCAGGCAGATACGATAAAGCCATAAGACAGCTTCTGTTCATCCTCTGCCTGCACGGCCTGCTGCGTCTGCTTTTTCTGTTTCCACTGTCTGACCAAAAGTCCGATTACACAAAGCACCAGAAGAATGCCTGCCAGCAGTGCAAAATATGCTGCAAAGGCACTGCTCGTCCTGTCATGGCTGTACATATCGTCGCCGGTATTTAAATACGTAATAAAATCAAATCCGTGGAACGAGATCGCTATATTATTGACCTCTACATGCAGAAGGGCACCCACATGAATGGCGATCCGGTATATAAAGCCATTCAAAGCTGTCCAGAAGTGCTGCGTGATCAGCAGCGAATAATTTTTCAGGATATTGACAATGATATAGCTGACATTTTTGGTTGCCACCATAATATCACCGCTTGTCGTATTGGCGATAAAGCTGCCACATGCCTGATACGTGCGGATCAGCGTTTCCGCAATGGTCAAAAGCATGGCGGAGCCGGCAAGTACGCCCGCCTTCAAAAGCTCTGTCAGCTTATCTTTTCTTCTGATACAAAAGAGCAGTACCCATGGCATAAACATGAGCATGCTCGCACAGACACTGACCTTCATCAAAAATCCGAATCCTACACTCAGTCCGATACAGACAAGCAGATTCCGCTGCGCAGTGTTTTTCAGCAGATTTCCAATCTGCAGACTGTCCAGTTGTATAAACTGCAGAACCAGATAGACAAATACGGAAAACCAGAGCGTTGCAGACAGGTCATTCTGCGTCGTGATACTCTGTGTGATCGTCAATGGCATTGTCAGAAAGGCAAATACACCAAAGATCGCAAACTGTCGTCTGGTGCCCAGAAGCCGCATACTGCGGTAAAAGAAAACGGCGGTCAGCAGCATTGCCAGATACTGGAACAGGTTCAAAAGCACATCACATTCTGTCAGCAGCATCGCAAACAGCATATTATATTCACTTAAAACAGGAGAATACAACTGCCTGTCAATGTTTGTCACATAATAATCCACACTACCGTTATCGATCCAGTGCCCGATCCTTGCCAGGTGGTACGTCATGGAATCATAATTATACGGTACGGTGAACAATGCCAGAAACAGCAGGAACAGGCAGAGAACCGTCCCTGCAGCAACCAGGATCTTCTCACAGATGCCCAGCCCTTTTATTGCTGTGATCCCTTCCCGGAAAGATGCCTTCAGGTCTCTGCCAAGCTGCTTCCAATAGCCTCGCACGCCATCCGGAAACAGCTTCCCTCCAAGTAAAGTAAACAAGATAATAACAAACATCCAGCACAGAAGTGCTGACCAGCGGTTTAAGCTGTGTCCGATACTGCACACATTGGCAAATAAAACCACAAACAGCTCAAACCATAAAAGGCTCTTTGCCAGAGCCATCACAATATCATTCTTTTTCTGTCTGCTCCATGCGTAAATACTGCAAAAAGCAATCGGCATTACTATGATCATATATACACCCTTTATCCTGTTCCTGTCTTTTATGCTTCACATAGTATGATGTATGACATCTTTTGACGCCTACATCATAGTATCTTATTTTCAATCCTTATCTACTATAACAAAGTTACCCTGTCTCTGCAAGCCGGACACGCTTTCCGTAATATCCATCGGTAAATCCGGTATTTCCCATGAAAAATGCAGTCATATTGACCGGGCGGCAATTATAGTTTATCCTAAAACCATCTAAAGCTTTTATGTAGCTCCCACTGCCGATGGCAAATCTCAATGGGATGCTCTTTAAAATATGAGGAAAACTATGTTAAACATGATACGAAACAAGAAAAAACATCTGGTAACAGCCGGTCTTTCCATTTTGATCTGGCTTGTTACCTTTTATACCGATACGAAGATCTTTTCTGCAGACGGACTGAATATGAACTGTCTTCCTATCGACACGGAAATGGTTCTTCCCATGCATATCCTGACAAAGATTCTGGTACTGTTGTGTCTGTTCGGGCTGTTTGAATTTCTGGCATATGCCTGTCAAAGACCATCTCTTTTACTGCCTTTTCTCGGCTTTCTGGCAATTTACGGGATCGGTCTTCTGATCACCTGGCCGGGCTATTATATGAGTGATGATCCGATCATCTTTGCCTATGCGACCAGATACTATCCGGTCTACTGGCATAATTATCTGACTTCCTTATTTTATATGACGGCAATGTCTCTCTTTCCTGCCTCTGCCGCTCCGGTTCTGTTATCGGATGTCTGCTATGCCATGACCTTCGCCTATATCTTTTACAAAGCAAAACAGCTCTATGCCTCCAAAGCATATATACTGCTGCTTGCAGGTATTTTACCGTTCACATTGCTTGGTGCACTGATGTGTTTCCGCCCGGCGATCTACGCTTCATTCTTTCTGTTCTATTTCGCCTATTTATTCTTTGCATGGAAGGAACAGAAATACATTAGCCCGGCAGCATTCGGTCTGCTCACTCTTTTGACCGCCGTACTTTCTTTCTGGCGGAGCGAAGGTATGCTGATGCCTGTTCTGATGCTGCCGGTTCTGTTTTTCGTCTATCGGAAGAATTGTGTAAATATTAAATCTATATTTAAGTTTTTGTTTTCTTTCTTTTTATGTACCATCGCATTGCTCATGCTGATCAAAGTGCCGCAAAATCACGGGGAAGCAAAGCATTACGGAAAAGACTACCTTATCATTTCCACGACCAGACCGCTGACTGTCATTGTACACAGAGAACAGACCTACCCCGGTGCAGAAGAAGATCTTGCCAATATCAATGCAATCACAGATCTTGGCTATCTGAGCAATGACTCCCTTTCCTGCAGTGCTTATAACCGCTATAATACAGATCACAACGAAGGAAAATATACAGAGACCGGTGCGGATGCAGAGACGCAGAACGCTTATATCAAGAGCGCCATCCGTCTGATCCTGCACAATCCGGATCTGTATCTGGGAGAACGGCTGCAGCTCTTCTGCGTGACAAATGGGATCTTTTCCTACGATCCTGATCTGGTGCTTTCCCTGAAGCCTGTCGTATCTACCGATTTCCACCTGTATGAGCATGACCGCACCTATGGATTTGAAATGCTGGATGCTTATAAAAGACTTCCATTGAGCGATCACGAAGGCTATGCACTGTTCCTGTTTAGGTGCGGCGGAGAAGCCTATATCCCGATGCTGCTCCTGCTTCTTGGCATCACAGTGTATGCAATCATCAGAAAGAACTGGTTTGTTTTCTTCGTCTCTCTGAATTTAATCGCAAGAGAGGCTGTCATTTTCCTGACAGCCCCTGCATCCTTTATCCAGTATTCTTATCCGATGATGTACGTTACTGCGGTATACCTGCTCCTGCTTTTTGTCGACCACATATCTCAAAAGGCTTCCCGAACAAAAGCAGATCCAAAAGCTTCACTTTCCTGATCAGGAAGATCGTGACCGCCGTCAGCACAGCCATACAGGCAAAAGCTGCCAGCAGCCAAATGATACCGCGCAGCGAATAAAATGTTAAATCACAATTTGATAATTTCAGAATTCTTGCATAACGGAAATGGATCACATAGATTTCCAGTGTGTATTGTCCCAGAAAGCTCAGCAGTGAAACAGCCCCCTGTTTTCCCTGTTGCAGCTTTTCTTTTTTTTCTGCCCATGCAGTCACGGCAAAATAAATAACAGCTGTTCCCAATAAAGATGCCAGCATTTGCTGAAGCAGAGTCATCACACCGTCGACCGGCTTTGTCAGATCCTGTGTGATCACCTGCCAGAGAAACAGCGCAGTTAAGAGCACACCTGCGATCCCGACACAATATGGTCTGCGCTGTCCGATCCGCTCGATATGTTCCGCGATCTTCAGATAGCCATGTCCGAAATATCCCAGAAAGAAAAACGGAAAATACTGCACCGTCAAAGAAGGGCTCAGAAATGTATTGCCGCTTCTGCTCTGTAAAAAGAACAGCACATACAATGCAAAGGAACCAAATGCAAATACAAGTGCTTCCGGAACCTTTTTCCCCGCTGTCAGAAGTACAGCCAGCGTCTGCGCCAGTGTTACCATAAGCTGTATGACAAAAAGCGTTGTCAAGAACCACAGCCCTTTATCCGTCTGGAATAAAAGCTCTTTTCCTTCTGTCAGAAAGCTTTGCAGAGAAATCGCAGCTTCCCATGCATGTGTCCATACGTAAACAACCACAAACCAGGAAGCAAACGGAAGCAGGTAAGAAACCACGCGCTTTGGCAGCTTTTTGATCCCGTACCATCTGTCCTGTCTGTATTTATGCAGGGAATAGGAAGCAAGAACACCACTTACCAGCATAAACAATGGCATCTGCACCGATTTGATCACATCATAAATATAAGGATCCGTCTCATTCAGCCCGTTTAATACAATGCAGTGTCCCAGCATCACAAGCAGAATGGCAACGCCTTTTACCGCATCAACCGCCTTGTTTCTTTGCATAGAGCTTCTCCTTTCCATAGCCTGCAGCCGTCAGAAGCACAAGTACCAGTAACAGTTCAAACGGCTTCGGAATGCCTGGCCAGACTGTTTCCAGAATCGCAAATAAAAACATATGATAACACATCAGAACAAGTGTCTGTCTGCCCACCAGCGCAAATCCCTTCCAGATATGCTTTTTAAGCTTAAAACCTGCATACATGGCAAGCACGGAAGAAGCTGCTGCATTATACAGTGCCAGGATGATGCTCTTTCCATAGCTTGCAATCGAGAAATTCGCACTTCCGTTCCAGACGCCGCACACGATCAATAGTCCAAGTAATAAAACAAGTGTTATCTTATGCTGATCCAGATAATAAAGTATCGCTTTTCTCCGGATAAAATAGCCTGTCATGAAAAACAGCAGAAAAAACGGAACAGCATCCAGACTCCATGGAAGCAAAACAGGAAACAGATAGCGGTATAGAACGGCAAGCAACAGAAACAGCCCTGCAACAAACCACATCCTCCGGCCGTTTTTATCCGTTACGCGAATTAAAATTTCAAACGCGATAATGGTCAAAAATAAAGCCATTAAAAACCAGGTAGGTGAGTTGAGTATCGTCATCAGATAGACATTTTGATTCATCTGCGGTAAAAACAAGGTCTGGACATCCCAGCTCAAAAGCTGATTTCTGGCATAAAAAATGCCGTATAGGATTTTCAGTTCTTCAGCCGCACTTATGCTGCCAAGCAAACTCTCTTTGACAAAGAAAAACACGAACAGAAGTGCATTGGCAGTTATATAAGGAAGCAGAAGGCGTTTTGCCTTCCGCTTTAAAAATCTCCCAAATGTTTCTTCCTTTGTATGATATGTATAGCCGGACAGCAGAAAGAAGATCGGCACAAAAAACATACCGCCCCAAAAGCTGAAACCCGGTATCGTCAGTCCCAGATGGTTCATCATAACGATCAGAATTGCTATGCATTTTAAACAGTCAATCCAGTCTTCCCGACGTTTGTTTGCCATTTTTATCTCCTTATAATTCCTTGCACTTTGCTGAGACAAGTCCCGCAAGCTGCATACCCGGTTTTTCCACAAAACGATGTATCAGCCAGGAAAGAAATACGGTCACACCAAAGGATAATACATAGTTCAGTACGGCGATCAGATGATAAGGCAGTCTGTCCGCCAGTGTCAGATAAAAACCGCACGAAAATGTACAAAGCACAAAGAAATGCACCAGATAAAAGCCGTAGCTATATCGGTTCAACCATGTCAGCGCACGGCTTCCAAGCAGTTTATGGAGCTTTGGCAGATGGATCACACCATAGAGCACAAGACTGGCACCGATGATATAGTAGATCAACACCTTGGCCGGTATATACTGATAGATCGTTCCTGTCAGCCGCTCTCCGATTGGCGGATAAGAACCTAAAAATACACCAAACAGCACCGCTATCCACATAAGCCACTTCTGCTCAGACAATTTTTCCACAAAAAGAGGCGGCTGATACGTCAGGTCACACACAACACAGCCGAGGATAAACGGCAGAAAATCTGTCCGGATGCTCAATACAGCCGCGATCGCATAAGCAACATAGCGTGCTCTGCTCTTGCCGACAAGAGAAAGGATCGCTGCCACAAGCAAGGTCCCGAAAAATTCATAGTAAATAAACCAGAGCGGCCCGTTATACTGGTTGGCACCTGTTGCAAAACAGCCCCAGACAGCTTCTTTTACCGCGCCAAAAAGACTTGGCGCAAACTGGTTATAATTACCGAAGAAAACGCTCGTTCCTGCCAGCGCGGAAGCCTCCGCATTCCGGAACAGTCCAAGCTTCATCAGTGCAAAAATCGCAATGTTGGCAGTCAGGATTGGAAAGACCAGACGGAAATATTTCTTGACAGCACCGCTGCCCAGACTGTGTTTATCACCCGTCAGGAAAAATCGATAGCCGACAAAGAAACCGCTGATCGTCATAAACATACGCACACCAAACTTGCCGCCCATGATCAGGTTCAGCGGCGTGCTTCCGATGATCCATTCCAGATGTTCTGTATGGAAATCTGCCGGATTTAAAGAATAAAATCCGCAGTAAAATGCATTGATAAAGTGGAAGTTAAAGATCATCAGACAGGACAGCACCTTCAGTCCGTCTATATAATCCAGTTTTTCTACTTGTTTCATACGTTACCAGTCTCCTTCTTATCTTGCTTCTTCCTGCTGCACTTTAAATACATGGTCCGCACACCGGATCGTAAGCAACAGCACAAAAAGCTCTGCCAGCGCGACCGCACTCAGTGGGATCACACTTTCTCCGCGGAAGTAAGCAGAGAATGAAATATAAGTAATAATCACCTGGACGATCGCCAGATAATAAAGATCCGGGTGTTTCATGGCAAAAAGCAGATACAGTACGCAGGATAACAGACCTGCACGCTCATCCATCTGTGGCATGACATATGGGATCAGAATTGACAGCACAAGTCCCACATACCAGATACCTTCTCCGCTCATTTCCCAACTGCGCAGAAGTACAAGCATAATGACAAGCAGCATCAGCGATGCAGCAGCCACTTTTGCAACAAGGGAATACTCCTGAATAAATTTATCTGTACCGATCATCTGGAAAATATTCGGCCAGTTCTGGCTCAGCAGTGATTCACCGCGCAGCTTCACAAACAACCTCTCCATTTCAAAGCTCGGAACCGGCAGATAACCGGACTGATGTACGATCCCGTTCCGGAACCACACCCCGCAAAACGGAAAAATAAAGTACATAAGTTTATTTTTTTTCTGCATAAATGCAATCGCATAGACCGGCAGAAGAAAAAAGGCATATCTGCTTAAGAAAAGACTGATCCCATAGCTGACCAGTGAAGCATTTCCTTTGCCTTTCATCAGCAGATACAAAGAAAGCACTGCAAAGAAAATATAAATAGAATCTCCCATGCCCCACATAGCACAGCTTGCACACAATACCGGAAGCATTAGCAGGATCGCATATGTCAGAAAAGCTCTGATCTTCCGTTCTGTCAGATCATAAACGATCAGTGATCCTAAAACTGCCAGCAGCAGATCTGTGATCCCAGTCACAATACTGAGCATATTGCCGTATTTTACAAATGCCGGAAGCTCGATCGCCGTATAATCCACAACACTGATACGGATCATGACGGAAAATACCGCCGCTGCCACAAACAGAAGCAGATCGATCGGTGCCAGTATCCATTTCCCTATTTTCATTTCTTTTACGAGAAAATCCGTTATCTTTTTATCCATGTTCTACTCTCCAACTGCTATTTTCCCATCCTGCATGCCCTTTACACAGGCACGTGCATGATCCAGCATCAGAAACAGGAACAGGATGGTATACACATACATCGGAATGATGTTATTCTGTGCCAGATAGACTGTATATCCTGCAAAAGAACACAGGATCGTAAGTACCGGTATATAGAGTTTCCTGAAATCAAAAAACACATAAACGATTGCCATCACATCAACCAGAATTGCATAGCGTTCATGCATATGCGGCAGGAAAAATACGACAGTCATAGTCAGAAGCATACCCATGCGCAGCAACAGACAGGCATTCATTTCATATTGTTTTCTGGCAAAGCAGTACATCAGGATCATCAGTGCACCAAGTGTCACCCAGATGCCCGCATCCGCATACTCAAACAGGAAACTGTCCGTTCCGATCAACTGATAAATGTTCGGGAATTTATGGGACAGTGCATAAATATCCATCTGTCCGTTTGCTTGGAAAAAATAGACACTGATAAGCTCCCAGAAGCTCTTTCCGGCGAGCAGTGAAGGGATCATCCCAATCACATACATCAGTGGCAGGAATAAAAAGTGTTTCAGTTTTACCTTGCCCTTCATCCAGAGGATCACATAAAGCGGTGCCAAAAACAGGGTCTGCAGCTTAAACGCAAAGGCGATCCCATAAAATGCCATCGACCAGGCAGGCTTGTCCTTCAGCATAAAGTAAAGAGACCACAGGACAAAGCTCGTAAAAATGATATCACACTGTGCCCACATTGCTCCGTTTGTCAGAACAGTCGGTACCATCAGAAGTGCACCATAACCTAAAATGCCGTAAGTCATGTTTTTTGTTCTGTCATATACAATCGCCATGACTGCAAACGCTGCCACAAAATCAAAAAAGATCGATACCAGCTTCATCAGAAGCAGTGTATTTAAAAATGGGCAGATACTGATAAAAGACAGTATTGTCAGATACGGGGTTGTATAATCCACATATTCAAACTCCGCGGAAAGCCCTTTGATCCCGCCGCCTGCTTCGCGCAGTGTGGCTACCCACGGTTCAAAGAACATTTTATAATCTCCCGCTACTACATTGCGCAGCGCATAGCGCATGATGAGCGCAAAGCCTGTCAACACCAGAAACAAAAGTATATCCATGACTGTGAATGTTATTTTTTTTACCGATATCTTGTGGGTCAGGGCAGACCTGATCTTATCATCCATGCATCTGTTTCCCTTCTGTTTAGTACTCAATTTCTTTTAAATATCTGGAAAGCGCATCCTGCCACGTCGGAAGAGGCCGGAAGCCATTCTCTGTGAGTTTGCTCTTGTCCAGACGCGAATTAAACGGTCTTGCCGCTTTGGATACACCATATTCTGCCGTCGTGACCGGTGTTACCTTTGTGGAAAGTCCCGCCTGTTTATAAATCTCACAGGTAAAGTCATACCAGGAAATATAACCGCCTTCGTTGGTTGCATGATAGTAACCGTATTTATCGGTTTCTGCCATATCGACAAGCAGTCTGGAAAGGTCATAGGTATAGGTAGGTGTTCCGATCTGGTCGTTTACCACTCTGACCTCATCATGTGTCTTGCCGACAGAAAGCATTGTCTTAATAAAATTCTTACCATTTAAGCCAAATACCCACGCAATTCTGACAATGAAATATTTGGAAACTGTATTGCTGATCGCAAGTTCACCTTCCAGCTTTGTTTTGCCATAAACATTCAGCGGCTGGTAATCCTTGCAGTCAGGCTGCCATGGCTCTGTACCCTGTCCGTTGAATACATAATCCGTACTGATATAAATCACCTTGCAGTCCAGCTCTTTACAGACATCCGCAATATTCTGGGTACCCTTCGCATTGATCGCATATACCTTCGCCTTTTTATCTTCATCTTCTGCCAGGTCAACCGCAGTCCATGCAGCACAGTGCACAACTACATCCGGCTTCACAGAAAGAATCGTCTCTCTGACAGCCTTTGCATCTGTAATATCCATCTGGGCGTAAGGCATGGTGGTAACACTGCTGCCATCCTCAACGCCGCTGTACTGCGGTGCGATATCGCTTCCGACTCCTTCGTATCCTCTTTTTGCAAGCTCGTTCATGACATCATGTCCAAGCTGTCCTGCTACACCTGTTACAAAAAATTTCATGATTGTTCTCCTTTTATCTCAATTCTGTTTAGGCTTGGCCTGCTTTACCTCTGCGTGCATGGCTTGGTCTGCACGGGAACTTAACGCCATGCCCCATTCGCAAAACCGGTGCTTCGCACCTTTCCTTTTGCTCATGGTCGGCGTCCCGCCGTATATATACCTCGTCTGCCAGACCTCTGCGTGCAAGCACGCTCGGTCTTTCATCCGCGGTATATGCATGGCTTGGTCTGCTTTACCATATGGTTCTTCCGCCATCTAATACGACCGTTGCGCCGGTCATGTAAGAGCTGGCGTCGGAAAGCATGTAAAGCACGGTCGCCGGATATTCATCCGGGCGTGACATTCTTCCCATCGGTACAAGAGCGGAAAGCTTTTCGATAAACTCGGGATCCTGTCCGTTTTGAAGGCTCGCCGGACAGAGTGTATTTACACGGACACCCTTTTTGCCCCAGTAGGTTGCCAGATACTTGGTCAGTCCCATAATGCCATGCTTCACAACGCTGTAAGAAACCGGTTTGATCGTCTGGTCTTCTTCTGCGACACCTTCCTTGCGGTAAATATTCTGATTCGGAGAGATAATACCGTAATCGGAAGAAATATTGATGATCACACCGCTTTTCTGTTTTTCCATTTCATAGCCAAATACCTGACAGCAAAGGAATGCACCTGTCAGTCCGACATTCATATCATCCTGCCACATGGAAAGCGGCAGATTATGGAACTGGATGGCTCCCATGTTTTTGGAACCGCCCTCCATTTTCGGATTGTTGGCCGCATTGTTGATCAGACCGTCGATATGACCGTATTTTGCAAGCAGATCATCTCTGACTTTCTCAAGTGATTCCCTGGAAGTGATATCTGCCACATAAGTTTCCACCGGCTTACCCGGATATTTCTCAGTCATTTCCTGCTTTGCTCTCGCAAGGGAATCCTCAAAAATATCAAGCAGTACCGGAATGCCTTCGCCCTCCAGCACAGCCTCTGTATGCTTTCTGCCGATCAGACCGGCTCCGCCTGTAATAATGACTACTTTTCCCGTTATTTTATACTGTTCCAGTAAACTCATCGATCACGCCTCCTGTTTCCATTGATTTTCTGGCTGCCAGCGCCATTTTCAGGCTTACGATACCATCCGCAAGCGGGATCGCCGGCTCCGTATCTTCTCTGATACAGTCTATAAACAATTTTAATTCTTCGATAAACATATCATTTCTCGCAAAGTCGGGATACGGAATGACCGTTACCTCATCGCCGACTGCCTGTGTGACTTCTGCCTTTAACAGGTCTACGATGATGTGTCCCTTTTCCCCGACTACCTTGACAAAACGGCTTGGCGGATACTGGTAAAAATCCGCATGCACCGATACCGGGAAGGTTCCCTGCTCTGACTCATAACGGTAAATTGCATCCAGATTGTCTTCCACATCGATCCCAAGATTTCCGTTAATGCCACCCAGCGCATACACGCTCTTCGGCTGTCCGAACAGATAATACAGATAATCAAGCTCATGCACCATCTGATTGAGCAGCACACCGCCGCCCATATCCTTGCGCGCCATATACGTATCCTTATAATTCTCATAAGTATGCATCGTTGTCAGACGTTCTCCCACAACACTGCGCACAGAAAGAATACGTCCGATACTGCCTTCTGCCAGAAACTGTTTCAGATACTGAATGCCCGGATGAAACCTGTTCTGATAACCTACAAATACTTTCAGCTTCTTTTCCGCAGCGATCTTTGCAAGCTCCTCTATCCCGTCCAGACTGTCCGAGATCGGTTTCTCCAGAAACAGATGACAGCCCGCCTTCGCACATGCGATCGCACATGGAATATGGCTTTTTGTAATATTTGTGATATAAGCAATATCCGGTTTTTCCAGAAGTGCTTTGGAAAGATCATCAAAGCTTTTTATGTTGTATTCCTCTTCCAGTGATACATTTTCCCGGATCTGCATCGTATCGGAAAAGGTACGTTTCAGCCCCCGCACACGATAAGCAAGGATCTGTGCTTCCTCTCCGTATACACGTTTGATATTTCTCAGATGTCTCTGCCCGATCGAGCCAAGACCGATCATCAGAATTTTCATAGACTACTCCTTCTCTTCCTGCAGTTTTTTCAGTTCCCTGCCCATGCGGTCCAGTTTTTCCTCATTCATGGCAACAGCCTGTGCAAGTTTTCTGACTCTTTCCGCCATACGTGACAGCATGACCGTAAGCGTAAAAATGATCAGAAGCGAAAAACAGAATCCCAGGAAAAAAATCATATTGACAGGCGCCCAGACACCAAGTGCCATAGACAGCTTCGTCAAAAGCACCGGAAACAGATCAAGCACCAATACAAATACAAGGGCAAGCAGCCAGGACAGCGCATACTTCAGATCCAGGCTTCTTTTTTTGATCATATACACGATCACCGTCAGTGCCAGAAACAGGCAGATCCCGACAATGATCTGCAGCTTTACAGTCATCATTTTTTATATTCCTTTCTGCGGATACGCTCCACCAGTATTGCCAGTGTTACTTTTATCATGTAATAAACAGATTTCAGCGGTGAAATGGAGGAAACGCCTTCCTTCCGCTCCCGCATCACTACCGGATATTCTTCTACCTTTTTGCCTGCCTGCAGAACTGCCACAACACTCTCCGGCTCCGGATAATCCTTCGGATAGCAGTCTGCATACATTTTAATAATGCTTTCATTTACCATACGCATACCAGAGGTCGGATCTGTAATGCGCTTTCCGGTCAACAGCCGGATCAATCCGGAAAAATAACGAATCCCGAATCTTCTGAGACTGGAGGACTGGAAGCCCTCCTTTTCAATAAAACGCGATCCGATCAGCATATCCAGATCGTGCGCATACATATAATCCCGCATTTCCTGTAAAAAGGCTGCATCATGCTGTCCGTCGCCGTCAAACTGCACCGCATAATCATAGTGGTTCTTTTTGGCATACAGATATCCTGTCTGCACCGCACCGCCGATTCCCAGATTGATCGGCAGGTTGATCACAGGGATCCCCGCGTCTTTGCAGAGCTGCAATGTCTTATCCTGCGAACAGTCGTTGATAATGATGTAGTCAAAATCAGGCGCATTTTTTTTGATATCCGCAACTGTATTTAAAATGCTCTTTTCTTCATTGTATGCTGGTATGATGACTAAACTTTTCATAGTTCTCCTTCAGCGCTCATCTGACAAATTGCCGAAGCACCATGCATGTCCGGCGCAGTGTCGTAATAAAAGGATGTGGCATATGATTTTCCCGCAGTGCACGCATGCCTTCTCCAAAAGAAGCAAGATAGCTTTTCAGACCGCCTGTACTTGCCGATTCTTCTCCATGGAACATATGCACAAGTACCCGCGGAATATAAGACAATCTGACCTTGTCCTCTTTTAAGATACGGATCATAAACTCATAATCTGCGGCTATTTTATAATCTGTTTTATAAAAGCCGTACGTTTCGTATACTTCTCTTTTTACATATAAGGTCGGATGACCGGGCATCCAGCCCCATCTGAGCTTTTTCGCAGTTCCCGCGCCCATCCGCCATTTGCGGATCACTTTACCGTCCGCCATGTAGTCAATATCACCGTGTACGCCGTCTGTTCCGTCCCGCTGCATCTGCTGTACCATATCGGACAGCACATGGGCATCCGCAAATTCATCACACATCAGCCCGACAATCGCACCGGTCGCCATACGGATTCCTTTATTCAGCGCATCATACAGCCCTTCATCCGGCTCCGAAACCCACTTCAGCTTATCTCCCAGCTGCTGCGCCGCCTTTTGTATGATCTCGTGCGTTCCGTCAGAGGAACCGCCGTCTACGATGATATATTCTATATTTACATAATCCTGTTTCAGAATCTGCGTCACACATTTTTCAAGATGTGCACAGTCATTGTATGTCATTGTAATGATGGACACCTTTGGGGTATCGGGTAAACTCTTCATAACCGTTCCTTATTTCCTATGCTCTGCTCATCGCATTTTTGCCGCTGGCATCGTATCTTATAGTATAGCATACTCCCTGTAAAAAATCATCAGCTTTCCGATGCGAAATAATCATCGATCCCATCTGCGATTCCAATCGAGATTTTCTCCTGATAGACCGGATCTGCCATGTTCAGATCTTCCGCTTTATTTGTCATATATCCCATCTCCACGATTGTGACCGGTACCTGACACCAGTTAATACCACTCATCGTGTCTGTCTCCCAGACATATTCCTTTTTTGCACCGGTACTTGCTACCATAGCATCCAGAATACAGTCGGAAAGCTTCCTGCTCTGCTGATATAAACCTCCATTATAAGGATTGGCGGCGGTCTGGCAGATCGTCATGGCACCGTTTACATCACTGTTTTCGGAACCATTGGCATGGATCCTGATAAAGGCATCCGCTTCCGCTTCATTGGCGATCTGGGCACGCTCAGCATTGCTGATATTGACATCATTCGTCGTTCTGCACATTTTCACCTCATAGCCTCTTTTTTCCAGCTCTGTCTGCAGCTTGAGAGCCACCTGCAGATTCAGTTCATACTCGGCAAGACCGGATGCAACACCGCTTGTACCGCCCGCTACCTTTGCCTTCATTTCGGAAGAGCCCGGTGCGATCGGTTCCTTTTCGGAATTGCCCTTCTGCTGATGTCCCGCATCGATCACGATCAGCTTTCCGCCCTGTGCATCCGTCTGATCTGTGTCTCCGTCCGCAGTATCATTCGTATCGTTTTCATTGTCTGATGCATTCTGCTGTGCGCCGGATGCATTTGATGTATCCAATGTATTGTCTGCATCCGTATTGTCCGTATCGGTTTCTGCCGTATCTGATCCGCTTTCCATGTCAGTATCTGCAGTCTGGCTGCTTCCGATTCCATCCGCCGCATCTGCTGCATCTCCTGCGCCCGCTGCCGGCAGATCCCCTGCATGCATTCCGGAGTCATCTGCAGCCTGCATATCCTGCGTCGCATCCGTTGTCTGTGTATCTGCCGTATCTTCCGTAAATGCCGTTCCGCCCGTTACCTCCGCAGTACTTCCTGCATCCTGCCCACATCCTGCCAGTGCACCCGTCAGAAGCAGACAAAGCATGACTGCTGCCAGTTTTTTCTTTTTCATTTCATTCTCCTTCTTTCTCCTCTGCCCGCCAGTACAAAAAGCATTGCCAGCGCAGCTATAAAAAATGCTGTAAAAGCCCAATATCTCTTTGCGGTTGTATATGTCTTTATTTCCGTCCTGCTGACCGATAGCAGCAGGTCTTTTGTCAGCTCCTGCCCGCCCAGCGTCAGCGTGCCACCTGCATAAGCATCATAATAGCCCATGCTGTATGTGACAAACCGCAGCTCATCTGTTCCGCTCTTTTTGCGGATCGACAAAGTATACATCTGTGTTCCGTCCGGTGTTACCGTAGGAAACGAAAGCACCGTTGCACCATTATAAGGCTGTCCCGCACCTGTGATCTCTTCTTCTGCGATCATGCCAGTTTCAGAGGCAAGCACTGCCTCATAAACCGCATCCGAGCTGCTGTCATCATTGCGCCACTGAAAGATCACCCGATCAAACGGCTGCGAAGCTTCAAACGTCTGCAGAAGTTTTTCCTTTCCAATGGATAGTTCCTCATTTGCCAGAAGCTGCATTACAACCGGATGCGTATATTCCTGTGTCTGCCCGGCAAAAACAGAATAGTTGCCTATTGCAAACACGAGCAGCCCTGCCAGCAGAACCGCACAGATACTCCTCTGCAGCTTACACGTTTTTCCCCTGTCAGAAACTACAGCCTCTTCCCATTGCTCCACACCGTTTTCCGCCAGAAACTGCAATACAAGCAAAAATGGGAGCGAATACTGGGAGCCTGTTTCCCATAACAGATAAAATAAAACCGCACCTAAAAAAGTCAGCTGAAACACATAGCTGCCCCACTCACGTTTACGGACTGTCCGTAACAGATCATAAAAAATGCCAAGCAGCAGGCACAGATAATAGCCCTGATGGTACAGGATCACAAAATCCTTATGATCCCCGAACAGATACGGATACAGTCCGTCTGTCCGCAGACAATTTTCCAGATAGACCGGATATCCGTTAGAACCTCTGCCCCATGTGTTTTCTACCTTTGCATGTGCAAGTGACAACAGCTCTCCCACCGTCATTGCCTGCAGCTTTTCCATAAGCCGTTCCCTGTCCGCCGCCTTCTTTTCCGCTGCTGTCGGAAAGGACGCTGTGTAGGTTTCATCCGCTTCATTATGACTGCCCGGCGAAGTCATGGACATCATGACCCAGTGTGTCAGCGGAAAAGCTGTGTCTTTGGTATCCAGCCCTATATATTGGCGGTTTCCCGCGCTGATCCCCGCAATAGTCAAAACAGCAACTGCCGCTGCCAGAAGATCCCGTTTCTGCAGCCGCCCCAAAAACAACAGACAGGCGATCACAGCAATAAATGGGATCATTGTCGTTGCGCGCAGCAGATACCCGAAGCCAACCACCAGCCCAAGCAGGACCAGCACCACATAAGGATGTTTTTCCTTTTTTCGCAAAAAACGGACATACAAATATAAAATTCCCATGACAAAAGGCATCGACAATGTGATGGTGTAATAATAAGAAACACCAATATACAAAAACGGATTACAGAGCAATAGAAACAGAATCCGCACAAAGCTGCCGGGGGTCCGTTTTTTGTAAGCACTCACCGTCAGTAGAAAAAGAACTGCGGCCGTATCCAGAAAAACAAGGTTCACACAGTTCAGCAGAAGCGGCATCGTTGCCCGGCTGATCCCTGCAACCGTTCCCAGCTTCCATAAAACAGCAGTCAGCACCGCATACGCGTTCTGATTCGGATAGACTGACAGATAATAAACTGCTTCCTTTGCCACCTGTCCATCCATGGCAAGCGCAGAAGCACCACCGGTCACAAACGCATTATCAAACAGATAACTGCTGCGATAGTAGAAAAGCATATAGATCTGTAGTGCAAATGCCGGCACTAAAAGCAACGCACTGACCATTTTTGCCTTCCGCAGCGTCAGATTTTCCGTCAGACGTCTGCAGACGGAAAAAACAAGCAGCAAAAATGCTGTCATAAACAGACATAAAAGTGCCAGCACCGGTTTTTTCTGGGTCTGAAACAGGAACGTGGCATCTGCATAATCTACCAGTCCGTGCACGATCAGCTCCAGCACGACCAGCCCCAGAAACACATTCCCGGCGAGCATCAGATATTCAATTACTTTCCCCGGTCTTTCACTTTCCCTCACGTTCATGCAGGATCCTTTCGTATAATGCCAGATATTCCGCATATCGATCGCTGCGGTCATAATTCTGCGCCCGCTGTCTGCAGACCTTTGCAGAAAATGGATGCTCCTCGCACACCTTTAAGATCGCTGCAAGCAGCTTCTCATAATTCCCTTTTTCTACCACAATACCGCAATCTTCTGTGACAGACTCACCGCTTCCTCCCGTGTCATACGTGATAACGGGTGTTCCACAGGCAAGCGCCTCTAAATTGGTTGTCGGAAAATTATCCTCCATTGTGGCATTCACATACACATCCGCGCTGCGGTAAATGGACGAAAGCAGCTGCACATTTGCTGTCCTGTCGATTGGAAGCAGTTTACCGGTCGGAAACTTTTTCTTCAGCTGTACCGTCTGTGCTTTATCAAGCCCCAGAATTTCCACCGTATAGTTAGCCGGCAGTTCCTCTGCAAGACGGATAAACGTATCCAGTCCCTTTCGTTCCTCCCAGCGGTTTGCCACACCAAGTATTGTTCTGTGCGGGTAACCTGCCATCTGCTGCCTTCTCTTCGTTTCCTGTTCCTCCGTCAGCGGGATAAAGTTGTCCAGATTGATCCCATTCGGAATAACCTCTACGGGATATTCCTTTAAAAACGACTGCTCGACAAGTCCCTTCAGCCATGCGGAAGGCGTTACGATCGTCAGGTTTTTGACACCCGTGAATACTTCCTTTTTCCGCTTATAATTCCATTTGGAATTGTCTTTGAAAATCGCATACGGATAGGCACTTTTATGAATACTGCAATTATGGCAGCCTCCGTTTTCTTCCTTCCATTTCTCACAGCCGATATAATCAAAATAAGCACAATGTCCTGTAAAACTCCAACAGTCATGCAATGTCCAGACAACCGGGATATCATTCTCTTTCAGGTAAGCAAAGAGCAACTCTATCTGCAGGTAAAAACCGTGGATATTATGCAGATGCACAAGATCAGGCTGCACTTCGGAAAGCCAGCACAGGAACTTTTCCGTTACCTGCTTTGAACCAAATCCTGCTTTGCCCTGTGTGAAATTTTTCATCACATGGCACACAAAATCAGCCTTATTGCCGATCACATACCCTTTGATCCCCGGTGGCAGACTTCCACGCCCCGTTGCAATATAAGCTTCTTCCCCATTCTTTTGCAGCGTTTCATACAGATCCACACAGATCCTGCCAATACTGCCCACGCCACAAATGGTATTTACCTGGACTATTTTCATAAAAAACTCCCTTTTTTTCTTCTTTTCTGTTACACTAAATATAATCATGTATAACATACATCTAACAAGGAGACATACTTATGATAATCATACAACCAATAGGTGGTTTGTGCAATAGAATGCGCGCCATAAATTCCGCCCGCGTCCTCGCGAAAAAACGGGGCGAAACGCTGAAAGTCATCTGGAATGTAAACCCGGAACTGGGCTGTCCTTTCGAGGAGCTTTTTCAAAAAACTGACGCCTTCAGCCTTCGTAATATCCATTCCAAATGGGATCCGCAAAAGGTCTTTTACCAGCTCACGCGCATGGTGGTTGGAAACGAGGAGCTTCGGGCAAACCGCACAGAACAGGGATTACCGGATGCTTATGTGGCATCCTTGCCCAAAAATCTGTATATTACCACAGAGGAACACTTTTTCCCCTGCCATGATTACAGTCCCTTTCAGCCGACAACCGAGATTGCAGACCGCGTAAATGCCATAACCGCCGGCTTCAAAAGCCATAATGTCGGCATCCATATCCGCCGGACGGATAATAAGCCCGCGATCGGCAAGAGCAGCACGCAGGCATTTATTGATGCCATGCAGAAGGAGCTTTCCATGGATCCTTCCACAATGTTTTACCTTGCAACGGATGATCTGTCTGAAGAGGCAAATCTGCGGCGGGTATTTCCGGACAGGATCATTTCCAACGAAACAAGAGATCTTTCCCGCGACAGCGTAAACGGTGTAAAAGACGCTCTGCTTGATCTTATGTGCCTTTCCAAAACGGACAAGATCATTGGCAGCTATTTTTCTTCCTTTACCGATATCGCCGCGGATATCAACGGTATTCCGAAGGTTGTGGCTGGGGAAGATCAGTAAACGAAAGACAGATATCCTGCAGCTGCTATTAAAAAATCGCCAGATCCAATACTTAGGATCTGACGATTTTCTTTTTTATGTTATTTCGTGATCTTCACCGTTTTCTTCTGTCCTTTTCCTTTCAAAAGACTCTTGTAAGCTTTTAGCTTTTTCTTAGGGACCTTAATCACACAATTTTTGTGAATACCTGAAAAAGCTGCTTTACCAACCTTTTTCAATTTTGTTCCCTTGACGGTAATTTTCTTCAGGCTCTTACAATTTTTAAACGCATTTTTTCCAATTGATGTTACATTCTTTCCAATGGTAACACTCTTCAATTTACTACAGCCTTCAAATGCATGGTCTCCGATCTTGGTCACAGAAGAAGGAATTGTGATACTTGTGACTTTCTTATAGTTTTTCAGTGCCTTTGCATTGATTTCCACAACCCGGTACTGTACCCTGTCAATTGTTACCGTAGTCGGAATTTTTACCGTTTTTGCCTTTTTATTACTTCCACCGGCGAAAGAAACGGTCGGCGCATTTTGATCATCCTTTACCACTTTATAAGTCATGCTAGAAGCATCCTTGATGATACTGCCTTTTCCTGCAGGCTTTACGCTTGGAGCCTGACTTGGTTGTGGATTCTGACTCGGTGCAGGCTGTGGGCTCTGGCTTGGCTGAGGGGGTTCACTCGGCTTAGGGGTTTCACTTGGCTTAGGCGTTTCACTTGGTCGAGAATCCGGCATGGTAGAATTATACACAATCTTAAAGTCTGTTGCATAATAGTCATTACCATCCTCGCCATCACATCCAAATATAGATTCCAATTCTACAACTGTAATACTATCCCATTCTTTCTCATTACCCTCATAATAAACATACATTCCTGTTGAACCTGTTGCCAGTGCATTTCTTTCTATTCCCATTTCAGTCGTATTACCATCACTGTTTCTTAAGCTGCTGATTGTTTTAGGAATTTCAATTTCTTTCAAATCTATACATCCTTCGAATGCACAAGCTCCAATCCGCAACACTCCCTGTGGAATCTTAACACGTGAAAGCCCTGTACAGCCGGAAAAAGCATCTGCACCGATCAGCTGTACATAGCTGGGAATAACCGTCTGTGATGTACCTCTTATCAGTTTACCAGTCTGTCTCTCAATCAGCGCATCCGTATCCACATAATAGTTCTTATTTGCACTAGCCACAGAAATCTCTTTCAGATTTCCGCAACGCGCAAATACGCTGCTTCCGATCTGCTCTACAGAAGCAGAAATACATACTTTCTGAATCCCGCTTCGTGCAAAAGCTCTGTCTTTGATTTCTTTTACGCTATCCGGAATCGTTATCTCTGTCAGAGATGACAAATCAGCAAACGACTCTTCTCCGATAATTTCTACACTCTCTGCTATTACAGTGCTTCCGCAGCCTTGCAATAAAGTCTTTGCAGGTATATCAATAATTGCATTTCCCTCGCCGCTATAAGTTTTATTCTTCTCTGACACTGTAATTTTCTTCAGATTATTACAGCCGGAAAGTACACTCATTCCAATTTGTGAAACGCTGTCCGGTATTGAAAATTCCTCCAATGCCGCACAATTTTGAAATGCCCTGTCACCTATTGCAGTAACTGCATCACTCACCTCAAATGTTTTTATGCTGCTGCAGCCTTTGAATGTTTCCTCCTCTATTTGGGAAACCTTTGCAGACCATGTCACTCCTGATAATTTATTACAGTTTGCAAAAGCACCGGTTCCTATCTTTACAGCACTTGAAAGATTGACTTTTGTGAGGCTGTTGCAGCCTTCAAATGTATACTCCCCAATTTCTTCTATTGCAGACAAATCATCAAGTTGCAGGTTTTCACAATTTATAAATGCCTCGTCTTCAACCTTCTTTACCTTAGCAATATTGATTTGTTTCAGATTATTACATCCTCTAAATGTACTGGCAGAAATCGTTGTCAATGCTGCCGGCCATACTACTTCCTCCAGCACACCGCAACTGGCAAAAGCACCTGCCCCAATTGCTGTCACATCGGACAGATCGATTGTTTTTTTCACAGCCCCACAATTTCTATAAGCACTTACACCTATTTCTGTGACCTTGGATACTACATCCGTTTGTAATACCTCACATCCCGAAAAAGCAGCAGCCCCGACCTTTTTGGCTGATAATCCTTTTATCTCTTTCAAACTTCCACATGCTGAAAAAGTTCCGTCCGGGACCACATCCACATTGGGAATCCATGTTACACTACTCAATTTTTCGCAATCCGAAAAGACATTTTTGCCCAGTTCCTTTACTTGGGACAGATCCACGCTATCCAGAGCCGTCCCTGCAAAAGCATAGTCTCCGATTTTCGTTGCCCCCAGCTTAACAGATGATAATACATTATAGACCGCAGTATCCTCATATTCGTCTTCATACATGCAAAATGCTTGATCTCCTATTTCTGTTACAGCAGACAGATCTATGCTCTTCAGATTACAGCAGTTATAAAATGCATTCTTCCCTATTTGTGTAACCGTATCCGGCAGATCTATTGTGCTCATTGGATTCCATGCAAAAGCATATGCCCCAATTGCCTGCACTCCTTCCGGAACCTTGGAAACTGTTTTAGATGCTGCAACAAGCGTATTTGTATTTTTCTCAATGAGCACTGTATTATTTACATCCGTTCTATACTTTCCTGCTGAAGTATCTCCTACTTCAAAAACTTCTGTCCCATAAAATGCTCCTCCGCCAATTTCTTCCACACTGTCCGGAATTGTCATTTTTGTAATAGGGCAGCCGAAAAATGCATACTTTCCAATTTTCTTCAAATTTTTAGACAATGTTACATTTTTCAGATTTGTACACTGTATAAAAGCATTATCCTCAATTTCCGTAACCGTATCCGGAATTACAACTGCCTTAAGCCGTGGATCGGAACTTCCTTCTTCCGATGAACTCATGCATCCTATCGCTGTAACCTTTTTCCCTTTGATTTCACTTGGAATAACTAAAATATCATCATTTCCAAAATAATATGAAATCTTTACTGTTCCGTCTGTATTTTCTGTATAAGCAAAGTCATTTTCACTTGACTCTTCCACGTCCAGTTCCGCATATGCAGCGTTATCTCCCAGCTCCCCATCTGCATCCGCTGCATTCTCGGTATCTTCCTGCTCCGTTTCCGTTACTTCAACAGCTTCATTTTCCGACACCGTTTCTGCAGAAACTGGAATAGAAGATATCACGAGAGCTCCTGTCATCAGAAGCGTAACCCCCTTTTGTAACAACGTCTTTTTCTTCATTTTGTACCTCCCTTATAAAATCATATTTACATATTATCATGTTGTCATTTTATTTGCAATGTATTTTGAAATGCATTTTGCATTGCAATATGCAATGCATATTTGAATCATTTTTTGAAATATACTTTGTAATATGGAGGTGGTACAATGGCATTTCAACTTAAACCGGATAAAAAAGAAACGGAAAACAAAACGATCCGTTTCCCGTTATCTTTAGTAGAAAGAATAGAACGCGAAATAGAAGGGCAGTCTGTTTCCTTTTCAAGTTTTGTCATACAGGCATGTGAATATGCTCTGCAGGAACTGCCAAACGATACTGCGAATACTCCAAAATCCTGATTTTCAAAATAAAAATAGTCCCGAGAACAGAATTTCTCGGGACTTGATTTATCCATATCATTTATTTTTTAGCTGCCACCATAATGATCTCATCTACTGCATCTGCGATATCATAATGCATCTGCTCTTCCGGATACAGCTCAATCGCCTTCATAAATCCTGTTTTTCCAATAACCATAGGTATTTCCGAAGCTGTGAATCCTCGTTTTTTCATTTCCATATAGACATCTTCAATATACATTTTTTTCTTTTCCTCTAATGTCATCATAAACTCACACCTCCTACACCTGTTTATATGTCATACATTTAATATATTGTGTTGCCTCTTTCGTGTGGAATGCATATTGCATGGGATAATCAGGATTCCATATATCCACTAACGAGTATAGCATTTCATTATTACTTGCCAATTTCCTGGCAATAGATAATATCTCAACATCTGCTATTCTTCCATATGTAATTGCATATCTGGCATCAAGATTATTCTCTTTAAACGGGATTTTGTTTACATAGCTCATCCCATTGCGGTTATTTACAACAAATCTTCCCCATCGTAAATCATCCTCAAATGCTTCTATGCTTTTCTTTGCACCCTGCAAATCAACTGTTAGCGTAATAACCGCTGCTTTCTTTCCTCTGATACTTGCCTTACGTTTCGCCCACTTGACAGCCCGATCATACGAATCCGTAGCATAAAACCCCTGTCCAAAATCACTGTGCTTTGAACCTCTCGTCACATCAATTCCATGATAGCAACAAATATCTTTTGCACTGTCAATATCTGTTCCATGATACAAATAATTCATTTCTTTTCGTACTCAAAATAACAGACACAGGTATCCAAATCTCTCTTAAAGTGTATTATATGTTATTATATATATCTTAGCAACCTATCTTTTTTGTTTTTCTACTCTATAGATAAATACAGAGACGAGATGCGCTCTGCGAATCTCGCTCTGATTAACGATCGTCAAATGCATGCATTTTCCTCGTCGCCATAACATAAAACAGGCTCTGGATTATCCGGAGCCTGTCCCACTTGTATTCAAAATTCACTTTTCTTACTGCACACTTGATGCATAATCTGTTCCGTTGATCGTTACATATTTGTCATTCTGTACAACAGCAATATATGTCTTGCCCGGGTTGAATTCAACCGGTGTCAGATCATCATAGTAGTATTTGGTCGGCGCATAGTCACTTGTCTTACCCCAGCGGATATGTACTGCCTTTCCGTTTGTGATATAGTAACCGTCCTGTGTGTCATCGTGGCATTTGAAGGAAAGATAACCCTTTGCATCTCTGACTTCATAATAGGTAAACTGAACGATCACATTTTCAAATGTCAGCTGCTCACCTGTTGCGCCGTCCGTCTGCGGGCTTTCATACAGGTTCTTTTTGTAAAAACCTGTTGCAGCATCATATTCCAGAGAAGATTTTGTGTAAGGGAATGCACCCTTTAAGCTGATCTCTGTTGCATCAAAGCTGTCCCCGGCGCTTTCCAGCGTGTTGAGCTCTTTCTTTGCAAACTGGAAATGCTCTGCATGGTAATTCTCATTGATATGAGTCAGAGAATATCCAAGACTGTCACACTGTTCAACCAGATTTGCACCACTTGTGTACGCATTGTGCGGAACCGGCTTATCACTGGTACGATAAAAAGCATTGCATCCCGGTGCTGATGAAGTGGAGTTTACCGCACAGCCTGTAATGTTGTTGACATCCGGTCTGTTAATAATGTCTGCCAGATAGTATGGTCCGCCGAAATGTACCAGGATCGGATCCCATTCCAGTGCCCAGTATACATAGTAGTCACGACAGCTTCTGACATTACCAAGCTTCTCGATCCCCTGCCAGTCCTCAATGATCGCCATCTGACGGGACATATCGCCCTCTTCCATACACTCATATAAAACGCCTGCCTGTCCGATACCATACTGTGGCTGGGCAGCCTTATCTGTCGGAAGCATGATCGCCAGAGGTCTCTGCTTTGCAATTGCCTTATCTTCGATTTCACCGGTCAGCGGACTCCTTGCCATACCATCCGGAATCTGGTCATCCTCCACGATCTCGTCTTCTGCCGAAGGAGTTTCTTCAATCTCCTCAAGCGGCTGTTCCTCCACTGTCTCATCCGGTACAGGTGTTTCCTCTCCCTTTGCGCCGCAACCGGTTAATATAAACGCCGATGTCAGTGCCAAAAGAAGTAATACGCGCAATTTTTTCATAGTTTTTACCTTTGTCCTTTATATACTTGACAGCCCCGACTGTCTTTTATATTTTAGCAGAAAAATAGTATCTTGTCATTCTTCCGGAACATTTTTTGTAATATTTTTGTAATATTTCAGTAATTCTTAAGAAACATCTGAAATCCGGAAACTCTGAAACCGGTATCTGTACATCCTCATTAATATACCACCGATACTGCCACATAATGTTCCGACTGCCCCAGCGGCGCATCAGCCGTTACAATAGATGCCATTTCCCGATAAGTTTCCCTGTCGAGAAATAAAATGCCTGTCTTTTCCTCCAGCGTATCCCGTGTAAGCAGATAGGTAATACCTCCGTTTACACAGGTATAATCCCCATAAGCCTCTGCCACAAAAACATCCTGCTGGCTCCAGTTTTCTTCAGTTTTCTCTCCCGATCCATAGTCTACAAATGCCGTGCATCCCACAAGCTCCTGTGCCGCATCGCTCTTTGCCACAGTCTTGACCAGCTCCTGAAATTCATTTGTGTTCTGCTTACCGATTGTCTGCAAAACACTGTTTCCATAGATTAGAAGGATAAAAGCACCTGCTGCCGCAGTCAGTATGCGCAGCCATCTCCCCAGTTTTTTCTCCCTCAAGAGCCGGCCCAGACAAATTCCGGCAAGTGCCAGAAGCGGAACTAGCGAAGGATACACGTACCAGAGCAGCTTATTCGATACTGCGGAAAATGCCAGAAGCGGAACAAGGATCCAAAGTGCCCAGCCAAGAAGCTCCCGTTTTTTTTCTTTTTCCATCTGTCTGATGTCCGGTGCAAATACAAAAACTGCGATCAGGCAGATTACCAGCGCACAGAGATACGGTGTGATCTTTCCGGAGGCAGCGCCGAAATAGTAAGACAGATAATAAGAAAACGGTGCGATATTATTCTGCAGTGTGCCATCTGTTCTGCCCAGTACATCAACCTCCCACATCTTCTGAAAAAAGGTCATTCCGTCGATCCGGTATCTGGCTGCTGCCCAAAGCAGGATCGGAAGAAGTGCAGCAGCCAGAAACAGCAGCCAGTTCTTTGCCTTCCATTTTTTCAGTTCTCCGGTCAGAAGCAGGAAAAGCCCGCCGATCACCGCGATCAGCCCGGCGTGATAGCTCTTTGTCAGAAAAGCAAGTGCAAACAGAAAAGCACAGGCATAACTGTATCTGCCATTTTCCCGGATCTTCATCATACAGATCATCGCCAGCGTAAACAGCAGCACATACAGGCTGTCCGCATCGCCGGAACGTATCATATGCGCCTGGAAAGCCGTTGTATTGACAGCAAGAAATGCCACTGCCAGTAGTGATTCCAGCTTTCCGTAACGCTTTGCAAAAAGCCCGACACAGAGCGCCAGCAGTACATAGGAAAGTGCAGCATAAAACCGGAGCGCAAATACCGTATTGCCAAAGATCGCCATCCCCAGCATAATGCCATACATACTGAGCGGTGGTTTTAAATTATAATAATCAGCCTGTCTCATATAAGTAGACTGGATCAGACTTCCTCCGTTTGCCATCTCATAGGCATTAACGCCGTGTCTTGCTTCGTCCCACGGATCTACATATTTCACGTCCAGCTTGTAAAAAGATAAAAATGCGATCAGCCCGATCAGCAGGATAAACAGGATCGGATACCAGATCGTTTTTTTGGGGATAGTTTTCATGCATATAACCTTTCGCTTTTCTGTCAGTTTCGAAAATACAGTTTCACGACTGCGTAGATCGCATAATACAGCCTGTGCTTCATAAAGAAGAGAAAGAGCTTTTCCGCTATCGTCAGCTTGTCCATCGTATGGATGCAGATCGCCTTTCTGACCTCCGGTGTTGTCAGCAGCTGTCTCAGTTCCGTGCGCAGGCAGCTGTATGGCAGCTCCTTCTGCTTATAGACGATCCCTTTTGTATACAAAATCAGCAGACACAGGTAATCGTTCCAGATCTGCTGCTTAAAATCATACATTCCCTTAACATCCGAAATGCGGCAGAGATTTTCACGCATGATATGGATCTTTTCCGGATAGCTTCTGTCATGCTTCATTGTCATGGAAGCCCCGTTCATATAATACTGATACGGGAAATAATCGCGGATGATCTCAATATGCCGTGCATCCAGAAACATGCACAGGGAAAACTGAAAATCCTCTCCGATACTGACCGCATCCGAGCAAAGCTGCAGATTTTTCTTGACCAGTTCTGTCCGCACCAGCTTGGTAACACGGTTCGGCTGTAAATGGCGCCCCATAAAACTGCCGTCATTGATCAGTGTCGGATAAATCTCATTGGCAAGCGTTTCTCTTTCCAGACTGTCCGTCCGAAACTCCATCTGCTCCGTCCATTTGCGCGACGGATCATCCTCGTATAAATGCGTCAGTCCGCAGCATACGATATCTGCCCCTGTTTCGCAGGCTCTTGTATACATCCGTTCATACATATCGGGCAGAATATAATCATCCGCATCCACATAGCCGATATAGTCTCCCGTTGCTTCCTCAGAACCTCTTTTCCACGCGCTTGTCAGTCCTCCGTTTGGTTTATGTACCACGCGGATCATCGGATTTTCCTGCGCATAGGCATCACACAGTGCGGGCGAATTGTCACTGCTCCCATCATCCACCAGGATAATCTCTATGTCCGAAAGTGTCTGTGCTTTCAGACTCCTGATACAGGCAGCAAGATATTTCTGCATATTATAAACCGGTACTACAATACTTACCTTTGGCATGTTTTCTCCTTTTCCACAGTATCAGAAATTCTTTTTTCTCAGCAAATAGTAAAGATCAGGAAAAAGCAGGAAGAGTCTGTAGCCCATCTGATTCGAACCACTTAAAAATCCCTGTTCCTCAGCCGTTCCGTGCCTGTTTACATACAGTGCTTCTCTGACATAACCGCGAAGCACCTTACCTGTTTCCGGAAACTTTTTGCGAAGCGGATAAAAATAGCGGATCGCGCCGTCTGCTCTTGCACGCAGTGCCGCTTTCTTCCCGTCTGTCTCACCGATCCGGTCAAAAAATGTGATCCGGTCTGTCAGCGCATCCATGAAATCCATCCGTTTTTTGCTGAAATTCTCCCGCGTAATACTGCCCGGTGCTGCAAAATAGGCGTAAAGCGGAAGTCTGATATACACTCCTTTATGGATACGATCAAAAATGCGGTAAATTGTGGCTTCATCCTCATGGATCTTGCCTTTCGGAAAACGCACCTCCTGAAACAGGCTTCGTTTGTACAGCTTATTCCATGCCACGATAAAATAGGTGGCATCCGGGCACAGCGCATCATACTGGTTCAACAGCATCTGCTTTCTGTCATAGACTGTGATATCTGCCTTTCCCTGTTCGTATGCAGCACGTACCGCGGCAAAATCCGGTCCCTTTTCCGGCTCTAATTCCTTTGTTGTTTCATAGCTGCAGACTGCCACATCCGCATCTGCCCGGATAAGCTCCCGATATAGTATTTCAATAAAACACGGAGCATAGTAATCATCACTGTCCAGAAATGCGATATAATCACCTCCGGCGACTGCAATTCCTGCATTTCTGGCATCCGATAAGCCCCCGTTTTCCTTATGGATCACACGGACTCTTGCCTCCCGCGCCGCATAGGCGTCACAGATCGCAGGACAGCCGTCCTTGGAACCGTCATCCACCAATATGATATCCAGATTAGTGTACGTCTGATGCAATACAGAGTCCACCGCTCTTTTTAAATATTTTTCCACTCCATAAATCGGTATCACGACCGAAATCAATGGTTTCATTCCCTTACACACCTTTTCCTCGTCTGACTATTTCCACAACCATTGCCCTGAGCCGGATCATCAGCATTGCCATACCGATCTGCTGTCTGCGCAGAAAGAAAAATACGATCCGGTAATCCAGCAGCGTAAGCTCCGGCTTACGGATTCCTTCCCTCTGCAGGAAAGCTCTCGTCTGCTTTGCATATTCTGCCACAGCTGCCCTTTTTTCAGCATATGTCATATCTTTTGCAAAGCCAAGCCCTTCCACTTCATCCAGAAAGGTCGTGCAGACTTTGTCCGCCAGAAACGCAAACTGCCCCACATCCGGATAACAGCTCTGAAAGAATGCCTTTGTTTTTTCATAGAGCAGAAGCGCAGTTTCTACCTTGTCATTTCTTTTTTTCGTAGACAGGGTTGTTCCCCTGTCGTCCTGAATATATTCGCAGACAGGCTGCTGCAGGACGGAGATCCTTGCTGCCTGTCTGATATACGCCTCGTTAAATAAAAGATCCTCGCCCAGATTCAGATCTACCGGGAATTGTTCCCGGATCAGTTCTTTTTTGTATAATTTATTCCATGGCATATTGAGAAAACCGCCCTTGTAAAACTGCTTCAGATCCTCATAAGAAGACCGAAGCTCTATGCAGGCATTTGTATGCGGCAGTTTTTCGATCTTCTGCCCGAAATACAGGTGGTCAAACCCGGCGATCACCAGATCGCTCCCATCCTGCTCGATCCGCCGCACCATTTCATCCAGTCCGTGATACAGTACATAATCATCGCTGTCCACAAAACGGATATACTCCCCTGCTGCTTCTGTAAGTCCACGGTTTCTGGCACGGGAAACACCACGGTTCGGCTGGTTGATCACACGGATCCGGGCATCCTCTTTTGCAAGCTGATCCGCCAGAATACCGGAACCGTCCGGCGGTCCGTCCACGATCAGCAGAATCTCTATATCCTCATACGCCTGTCTGCACAGACTTTCCACACAGCGGCGCAGCGTTTTTTCACTTTTATAAACCGGTACGATGATACTGACCATGGTTTCCTCCCTTTACAATATTGCCCAAATATACTATCCGGTAAATAAATTATTCGTAACTGTTCAGAGCAAGCATGACTCATACTTTTGCATAACAATCCGCCTGGCTCTGAACAGTTAAATATTGATCACCGTAATGACCAGTGTATAGATCATAAACAGGTTCACTGCCATCATAACGCCATACAGAATTCTCCTGCGTGCCAGCTCACCCAGTCTGCTTTCCAGCCTGTTGTTGAAAAAGCACGATGCAAACGGCAGAAACAGCGGGATAAAATATCTGCCCTGTACGCCTCTGATCTCATTTGCCCCGACCGTTGTATAGCTGACATACATAGAACTCCAGACGATCGCAGACGTGCCAAGCAGCATGATCAGCGTCAGCACAATAGAGACAGCCGGCATTTTCCAGCGTTTCACGCCTTTTGCAGACCAGAGTGCCAGCCAGAGTCCAAGCACGATCACGATCCATGTAAAGATCGTAGAACCGGTGCCCAGATACCCATACTGGAAGAAGTCTGCGCCGCCGCTCAGATATGTGCCTAAGAGCTTCACCATGGATTTAAGCAAAAGCAATGCATACATGAATGGATTTTGCAGAATGTACTGCAGCTGTCCCGTTACGCTTGTACCGATATTTCTCTTATCGCCCGCAAAATCAAAATTGCCGACCAGATAATAATCACTACCTGCTGCAGGCGTCGGACGGAAGATGTTATACAGCATCAGTCCTGCCATGATCAGAAGTGCAAGCTTATATACGATCTCCTGCGGTCTGTTATAAAACTTCTTACGCCTCAAAAACAGCAGCATAAGCACCATAACAACATAGATAGGCTTGGACTGACAGCCGATCGCAAAAGAAAGCAGGATCAGAAGCGTGTTCTGCCACGTCAGCTTCTCTTCGGGCGAGATGAGTTCATTTGTCACAAGCACCATACCAAGCAAAAGGAAGCTGTTGACAACCGCATCATACGTCAGCGCGGACGCCAGAAAAACACTGTTCGGAAGCAGGGCGACAAGCGCCACAAGTCCCTGATAGCGTTTTGCCAGACGGATCGCAAAAAATACGACCAGAATGTAAAACAGCAGGTTTCCAAACTTAGCCAGCGCTACCGTATCTGCGAACCGCAGATGCAGCATACGCCCCAGCTTAAAGCCGAGGGCCATCGGATAATACACTCTTGTTTCAGAGCGGACGAATCTGCTCTGGTGTCCGATATCCGCCCAGCTGTAATCATTGTTTTTATCCTCATAGGCTTCCACAAGCTGTCTTTCTTCCGGGTTATGGAAGAACGGCAGCAGATTTCCCGCCATCTGGATGGCGGATTCCGTCGATTCTATTGTTGTGCCAAAAGACAGCTTATACGCTGCCTTGGCGTGTACATATTCATCATAGCTGACCTGATTGGTTCCGATCCCACAGATCAGAAGACTGCCAAGTGCAAAACACAGGATCGCAAAGATCCATTCCGGCTTATCCCGCAGAAGTGTTTTTGCCTGATACAAAAGTGCTCCTGTTCCAAACAGGACAAACAGGAAAAACAGGCGCATGCTGTTTGGTCTAAACCGATTGGACAGTGTTACCTGTATCTTACTGTTGTCGATCGTTTCATTGGTCAGAAGTGTGATCTTGATCCGGTCACAACGGTTGGAAATATTGGCAATACCGGCAGAGATCTTCGGATCGATACTGCAGTAGACCGAACCTGTCTTTTTCCCATCCAGATATAGTTCGACACTGTAGCCTGCGCTTTCCGTTACAGGAACGCGCAGATCCAGCTTATGGATATAATAAGGCTGGGAAAGCGCTGCATCGATCACCGTTTTTTTGACCTTCCGATACAATGTGCCATCCTTTTTCACAAGGTTTTCATCCAGCTTTTCCTCATACACTTCACCCTGATACTCAGCAAGCAGCTTCTGGTTACTCTGTTCTACCTCTATGCTTCGGATCTCCTCATCCGACAGCTTCGCAAAAGCATTTTTTGTCCGGATCTCTATCTGCGGATCCGAACCATCACAGATAATGTCCTGCGGCTTTTCCTTGTAGTAAAGTGCCGGAAACTGGAACACAACGCATTCGACAAGAAGTGCCGCTGTTGCGACCAGGATCAGATTGATCAATATTCTCAGAAGGATCAACGGCTTTCTTTTCTGCTTCATACCTGTTCCTCCTTCTTTCTTCTTGGATAACAGACTGCCATGGAGGCAGCCAAAAAGACAAATGTCAGCAATCTGCAGTCATACAGGAACGGATATGTGTTATGCGTGTAAATATAACTGCATTTTAAAGAAACATCCCCCGGCGCCGCGATCTGCTGCGCCTGTGTATCTGTCTGTGCGGGCATTGTCACCGTATCTTTTACTTCCGTATGGTTTGCCATAAGGGCAGGCAGAACAGGATCTGTCTCCCCTTCATTTTCCAACTGGAAAGTGATCTTCAGCTTACCGACGCAGTCCTTCTGGTTCTCAAACGGCAGATAGACATATTGCAGATCGTCCCCGTTTCCTACCGCATAACGGTTTTCGCTGACACAGTTACCCTCTGCATACACACGATACACAAGTGTTGTGCCCGAAAGAGCCTGTCCCTGCTTATTGATCCCTACCTGAATACCTCGCATCGCCAGCGTTCCCGTATTCATTTCATAAGTGACCGGATCAGTGGCAGAAAGCGGAAGCAGCAGTTCTTCATCCCCCTCCGTCTCTGTCATATTGATCACATACGTATCGAGTACCGTATTTGGAAATAAATAACTGCCAATAAACCCTGTTAAAAATAACAGGGTTATGATTGGCAGTATATAATATGGTTTTCCCAATTTACTTATCTTATTCAGAATCTTTTTCATACAAACGACTCCACATGGATCACTTTCCGATTCCAAGTCTGTTCATTGCTGAGAAGATAGCACGTACAGACGCTCTTGTGATATTACTGCTGACACCAACGCCGTATGTGACGCTGCCATCATCAGAATCCAGCAGATGGATATAAGCTGCAGCCTGAGAGTTAGAACCACTCTGCAGTGCATGCTCTTCGTAATCGAGAACTTTGATACGAACACCCGTTTCTTCCTGCAGGCCACGCTGTACAGCATCGATAGGACCGTTTCCGACTGCTTCAAACTGCTTCTCCACACCATGATCTGTGTAAAGAACAGTAACCTTTGTATCGAACTGAGACTTTGTCTCTCCTGACAGATCGTCCACCTTGAGCTTTCTGAAATGCAGCGGTTCTTTCTGATCCAGATACTGTTCGCGGAACTGCTCCATGATCTGATCCGGTGATACTTCTCCCTGTTTTTCGGAGATCTTCTGGATCACATTTGCAAATTCTTTGTGCATGCCCTTTGGCAGCTTGAAGCCAAAATACGTATCCATGACGAAGGCGACACCGCCCTTTCCGGACTGGGAATTGATTCTGACGATAGGCTCGTACTCTCTTCCGATGTCCGCCGGATCGATCGGCAGATACGGAACCTGCCAGATTTCGCTCTTTCTTTCCTTCATGGCTGCAACGCCCTTGTTGATCGCATCCTGATGCGAACCGGAGAATGCAGTAAACACAAGCTTACCTGCATACGGATGACGCGGATGAATCGGGATCTTGCAGCATCTTTCGTAAATTTCAATGATTTCATTGATATGTTCAATGTTCAGCTGCGGATCAATGCCCTGCGAGAACATATTATACGCAATGTTCAAAACATCCACATTACCGGTACGTTCGCCGTTTCCGAATAAAGTACCTTCTACACGGTCAGCACCTGCAAGCAGGGAAAGCTCTGCGCTGGCAACACCCGTTCCGCGGTCATTGTGCGGGTGTACGGAAAGGATAATGCTGTCACGGTCTTCAAAATGCCGGTTCATCCATTCGATCTGATCCGCATACACATTTGGCGTGTTCATTTCGACGGTGGACGGCAGATTGATGATGATCGGATTCTCTTTGGTCGCGCCCCATGTCTTCTGTACTTCCGTGCAGATACGAAGTGCAAACGGAAGCTCTGTTCCGGTAAAGCTTTCCGGTGAATACTCTAATATGATCTTACCCGGAAAATCCTTTGCGCATTCCTTTACCATTTTGGTACCTTCTACCGCAATGTTGACGATCTCATCCTCGTTCATATGGAATACAACATCTCTCTGCAGCGTGGATGTTGAATTGTAAATATGAACGATTGCCTGACTACAGCCTTCGATAGATTCAAAGGTTCGTTCGATCAGCTCTTTTCTACACTGTGTCAGGACCTGTACGCGGACATCATCCGGGATCATTTTGCGCTCGATCAGCTGACGCAGGAAATCGTATTCGATCTGGCTTGCTGCAGGGAATCCGACTTCGATCTCCTTAAATCCAAGCTTTACAAGATAATTAAACATTTCTACTTTTTCTTCTACGATCATTGGATCGATCAGTGCCTGATTACCGTCTCTGAGGTCAACGCTGCACCAGATCGGTGCTTTTGTGATCTCCTTGTTCGGCCATTCTCTTTCCGGATAATCAATGACCGGATTTTTTTTGTAACGCTTATAATTTAACATTTTATGCCTCCTAAAAAAACAGCCCATCTACTGTTAGACGGGCTGCTATCATTTACTCTCCTAATCCATTTTCGATGGCTTCCACAAGAGCCTTCAGAGCCTCTTTTTCATCTTCGCCATCACAAACAAACTCGACCTCATCGCCGCATTTAACACATGCGCCAAGTACGCTTAGTACGCTCTTGGCATTTGCCGTATTATCACGAAATGTGAATGTAATCAAAGACTTAAACTGCATTGCCTCCTTACATAGGACACCAGCCGGTCTTAGGTGTAGGCCTGTTGGATTTTTTATAACAACTTTTTGGCTAACCATGTAAATACCCTCCATACAATATAATGATCCGCCTCGCAAATCATAACTCTATACCCTTTTTTCAGTGTATCATATTTGTGCAATTTTCACAAGAACAATCCATGTACCATGGTTTTTCTTTGCAAATTCATCACATTGCGCTTTCAATCAGCGCTGCAAGTTTCTCTGCCTCTTCCTGAATCCGGTTCTGATCCCTGCCTTCGATCATGACACGGACAAGTGGTTCTGTTCCGCTCGGTCTGATCAATACGCGTCCTTCTCCCGCGAACTTCTTTGTCAGCGCATCGATTGCATCCGCAATCTGCGGATTTTCCATATAGCTGTTTTTCTTATCATTCGGTACTTTTGCATTCACAAGTGCCTGCGGCAGTACTTCCATGATCGTTGCCAGCTCGGAAAGCGGCTTCTTCGTATCTACCAGCACCTGAAGAAGATGCAGCGCACTTAACAGACCGTCACCGGTCGTATTCTCATCCAGAAAAATAACATGCCCCGACTGCTCTCCGCCCAGATTTGCACCGATCTGGCGCATCCGCTCCAGTACATATCTGTCACCGACCTTTGTCTGTTCCATATGGATACCCTGTTTTTCTCCCATCAGGAAGAAGCCCAGATTACTCATAACAGTTGCTACGATCGTATCCTTCTTTAATTTCTTCTTTTCTTTTAAATAATTGCCGACAATTCCCATGATCTGGTCACCGTCTACCTTATTCCCTTTTTCATCTACTGCCAGCAGACGATCCGCATCTCCGTCAAACGCCAGTCCGACATCTGCCTTCTCTGCCTTTACTCGTTCCATGAGTTCTTCCATATGGGTGGATCCGCAGCCTGCATTGATATTCGTACCGTCCGGATTGTTGTGGATCGCCACCACATCCGCACCAAGCAGCTTCAATGCCTCTACAGAAGTATAGTAAGATGCTCCTTCCGCGCAGTCTGCCACAATCTTCATACCATGCAGATCTACCGGGATCGCCTCCGTTGCATGTTTCACATAGTCCTCTCTGGCATCCGTCCGGTATGTAATACTGCCGATCTCTGTTCCGGTCGGAAAAGCAAGATCCTTCATATCGTTTTTAATGATTGCTTCGATCTCATCCTCCATAGCATCCGGCAGCTTATATCCGTTCGCATCAAAAAATTTAATGCCGTTAAATTCCACCGGATTATGGGATGCGGAAATCACAACCCCCGCGTCCATATGATTTTTTCTGGTCAGATAAGCAACTGCCGGTGTCGGTACAACACCGACATAAACCGCATTGGCTCCAACGGAGCATACACCCGCCATCAGTGCATTTGCAAGCATGTCTCCTGAAATACGTGTATCACAGCCGACCATGATCGTCGGCTTATGAGATGTCTCTTTCGTCAGCACAGAGGCTCCTGCCTGCCCAAGCTGCATAGCCAGAAGCGGTGTCAGTTCTTTATTGGCAACGCCACGCACCCCATCTGTTCCAAATAATCTGCTCATTTTTCTATCCGATCCTTTCTATTCTTCCTCTATATCTGTCAGACGCACGCTGATCGTGATATCGCGATCCACCGATACGCCGTCCGGTAATGCAAATGTCAGTGTTACACGGTATGTACCCGCTGAAAGATCAGCAAGCTCCGCTTCCTCCATATATTTTTCCCAGTCTACCGTTGCCTTCAGTGTCAGCGAGCGCACAGCAACACTGTTCATAACAGAGGCTATGCCTGTCAGATCCACGTCGATCGTATCTGACGCACCGAGTATTTCTGCCTCAAGCGTATCCGGGAGATTCTGCATTGTGATATTCTTTTTATCCAGTGTATACGTGTTTGTGATGATCCGCTCGATCGGAACCGTTACATTTACCGTTTCCACATCCTCTGAGATCAGCGAAATACCTTCCGGCAGATACCGTGCGATCGTCACCGGAACTTTCGTCGTCTGTGACATACCATCTACATTGACAGCCGCAGCAGCAACCTCAAGTACCGACATGGAAGAAAGCACACTTGCTCTGCCCGCTACCATCACAGATTCCACATCCGAAGTCAGCTCGCCGGAAACGCAGTATCCTTCAGCCGGTTCCCCACTGTAATTGAATTTCAGCGGCAATTCCTTGGTCGCAAGAATCTGCACTGAAACAGCTACCGTGGAAATATTCTTTGTCAGATTGGTATCCTTGATCAGATCCCCGTTTTCATCATATAAACGCAGATCCACAGAAGTATTGATGCTGTTGCTGAGTCCCGCCACAGATACCTCAGCTGTTACTTTTTTTATAGTAGAAACGACTGACTGCGCACCCGAAATACGAATGATATTTTCTGCTGTCGTCACATCTCCTGTTACGTAACCTTTCTCCGGTTCTCCCGTTATCACAGGCGTGATCACAAACTGTTTTGCCAGTTTATCTTCCACACTCACCGCAACGTTTTCCGTCTTGGATTTCATGCTGTCTATCTGGTCATTATACTTATTCGATTCAATCCGTACCGGAACAAGCCCTGTATTTTCATTATACTGGGACAGATCCACGATCGCCTTGAAATTATCTTTGCCGAGAGAATCCAGAATGGAACGCTTGGCACTGACAGAAATCGACACCGTATCGTCACTTGTAATATCGTATACCTTACCCTGACTGGTAATAGAATCCGCATTCACAACAGTCAGCGGAATATCGCTGTAAGAAGTATCACTGACCGGATCTGATACATTGATCACGATCAGCCATAAAAGGATGGAAATGAATACAGCGAGTATTTTCAGGCTCAGGTTTTCTAATATTTTAGCTTTCTTCACGCTTACCCCTTCCCTTCCATGTTATTTTCTTTTTCTTTTTATCATCCGTATCTTTATTCTGGATCATTTCCATTTTTTCGCGCAGCATATCCGCATCCACATTCCTGGTCAGCTTTCCGCCATACGCAACAGAAACACGTCCGGTCTCTTCCGAAACAATGATCGTCAGAGAATCGGTACATTCGGAAATGCCGACACCTGCTCTATGCCTCGTACCAAGCTCCTTGGACAATTCCATATTATCCGAAAGCGGCAGATAACACGTTGCCCACGTTACACGGTTTCCTCTTATGATCACAGCACCGTCATGCAACGGTGTGTTGTGTTCAAAAATATTAATAAGCAGCTGACTCGTCACAATACCATCCACTTCGATTCCCGTTCTTTCATACTCGGCAAGCGGCGTATTCTGTTCAATCACGATCAGCGCACCTGTCCGCACCTTTCCCATTTCATAGCAGGCTTTGATGATCTCATTTCTTGTCTTATCGGAAAAACGTCCTTCCGGTACTTTTGCCGTCTCAAAAGGCAAAAGACTGCTGAATATGTTCTTTTGTCCCAATTGTTCCAGCGCCCGCCTCAGCTCCGGCTGCAGGATCACGACGATCGCGATCGCCGCAACCGAAAAAATCTTTCCGGCAATCCAAATGATCGTTGTCATATTGAAAATCGCTGCTACCATCAAAAATCCCAAAATCACAAGCACACCACGTAAAAGAGCCCAGGTTCTTGTATTACGAATCCAGGCCAGAATCTGGTATACCAGAAAGGAAATAATAATGATCTCTACAATATCCGTCCATACAAACGTCTTCGGAATATGAACCGTTGCGAGATATTTGTCTATGAAAGTATTGATTTGTTGCATGAAAACACCTAATCCCCGTTTTTATAATACACTGGTGATCTTCTTTACTGTATGCTTCGCCTTGGATACCGTATTTTTTGGAATGGCCTTTACATAATAATAGTATTCGTCATCTTCAAACTGCACATACTCCGTTCTTGTATAATCCACATTAAACGCAAAGAATTCCACAAGCTTTGCCAACAGCAGAGATACAACTGTTCCAAGAATTGTTGCAACTACCGAAATATTGGTATCAAAGGTCAGATCTCCCAGAAGCAGCATGACAACAGATACGACCGCACCGGCAAACATGGCGATCGTCCATGCATGATCTACAGATAATCTACGAATGACATATACAATTATTGTGGTAATACAAAAAGAAATTAAAACGATCAGCATTGCCTTATTATTCAGGAGCCCGTCCATAACATAGCGGAACTTACTTACCGCATTATCCGCATCCAGCGAACTGATCACAGTCGCATTCAGCTTCACATAATCCATCATATAATACACGATCACGCCGCACGCTACCGAAACAACCGACGCAGGCGTACATAAAAGTCCAACAATGATCGGTATCGCATACGGGATCTTCAATACAAAGCAAAGCGGAAGGAGAAGTACGATCAATGCATCTTTCGGTGCAAAACGGTAGTATAAAAGCAGCATCAAAAGGAAAACCGCTCCGCCCACAACAGCACATTCCATGGAAACCGCATAAAAATGCAGAATCACAAATACTGCAGAGATCACGATAAGCAGATTTATCGGAAGGAAGGAACACATCAGTGCCAACACCAGCACAATAAAAATATTATCTATTTTTGACATAAATCCCAGATTTCCGTTGATCATCAAAAGTGCCACAAGTGCCAGCAGGAATTTAAAAAACGGCTGCAGATATACTTCATTGCGGCTATAAAAATTTCTTATATTCTCTCTGATTTCAAGTAATGATGACATAACTTCATCCTTTCACGGTATACAGGCTAATGCCTGCCTTTTTCAATATCATAGATCGCAGCAAGCTGCTTCAGATGACAGTAATAATGCTTCAGGCTTCGCTTCGCCCTGCTGTAGCGGAAAGAATAGATCACATAAGTGATCACGCTGTACGCCGCTATAAATACAATATAATAAAACAGGACTCTGCGCCCGAGCAGCAGCAGATCCATTTTATAAATATCCTGCATCATCGTCTCAAAATGATAATAGACATAAAGACCTGCAAGCAAAAAGAAAGCCAGCGTTCCGCTGATAACGGAACGGATGACCTGCATTCCCATATAATCACTTCGGAAATAGCTGCCGATCGACATATATTTCTTGCCTTCGTTTTCTTCATATGCTGCCATTTTGGTCATAAGCTTGATTCGTTCCTGGCTTAACATTGCAGCCTCCGTTTCTGTTATTTCAGGAACCGCATTCTCGGATCCTGACGTTTATTTTCATGCTTTGGTTCTTCCACCATCACACCGGAAAGTCCCATGGCGCTGTTCAGCTTGCGTGCCATCTGATCCTTGCACTGTGGACAGAACCGACCGCTTCTGATCATCTTACCACACATCTCACAGGCAACCTGGATCGGAGAATCATCTGCAAACTGCAGTCTTTCCTGTCTGATCCACTGCTGGATCTGTGCTGTATCGACATCGCAATCCTCCGATACTTCTTCCATTGTCGCACGACCATGCTGCTGGATATAACTCTTTACTTGCTGAAACTTTTTCTCCAGTGCCTCTTTACACGCCGGGCAAACAACGGGCCCATATACATAATTAAACAATTTACCGCATTTGCGGCAATTTTTTACATTCATGACTACCTCCCTATTTTCCGCCGGCTATCGTCAGAAAATAGATGTTTTTAATTCCTTTTTCCTGACAAAGGTGCGCAATCGCATCTATTGTACTGCCGGTTGTATAGATATCATCTATTATAATAATCGTATTTAATTTTACATCATTTCGTATGAATTTAAAAGCCCTTTTCAAATTATTTTGACGCTGTGAGAACGTGAGCTTTTTCTGTGGAATCGTATTTTTTGTTCTGCATATCAGATGTGAGTAAACCGGAATGTGGAAGATGCTGCCAAGCGCCTTTGCCAGAAGTGCCGCCTGATTGTATCCGCGCTTCTGCTGCCGCCTGATATGCAGCGGAACAGGGATCAGTGCATCGGCCCTGCAGTTTTGTATAAAATCGCTCATTTCTTCTGCCATAAGCTGCGCATATGCTTTCGCATATTCCTGTCTGTTTCCGTATTTATAGCGATAAATAGACTTTCTGGTTTTTCCCTCATAAGGCAGAAGACAACGTCCTCTGCTGAAGTTATGTGATATTTCCCTGCAGCTGCTGCAATATTCTTCTCCCTGCCCTACATGCTTTCCGCACTTCATGCAGTAGTCTTTTATCGGCGTAAGCTCCTCTCTGCAAGTATCACAGATCAGTTTTTCAAAGCCCGGTACAATCTCGTCGCAAAAGGGGCATCTGACCGGGTATAGCAGCCGCAGGGCAATCCGTCCGTATTTCCTGCCGGTATTTAAAATGTGAAGCACCCCGTTATGTCCTCCTCTTCTTTCTCCGCCCCCGGGATTTTCTCCCGGATTCTTTCTCCCAGTCCGGTATATCTCGTCTGCGTATTTCCATTTTCGATCATCTGATGAACTGTTTCCTCACTGCCGATCAGCGTCACACACTTTTTGGCTCTTGTAACGGCCGTATACAAAAGATTTCGATAAGCCAGCAGATACGGCACATGAAATACCGGTATGACAACCGCCGGATATTCACTGCCCTGCGATTTGTGCACTGTGATAGCATATGCCAGTTCCAGCTCTTCCATTTCATCAAAGCCATAACTGACTTCACGCCCGTCATCAAACAGAACACGTACGGTTTTGGCATAAGTATTGATCTCACTGATCCTGCCCATATCGCCGTTAAATACACCAAGCCCCTTATCGATCACGATCCTGTGCAGCCCTGTAATCTCCCATTCCAGCTTATAATTGTTGCGAATCTGCATCACTTTATCACCTTCCCGCAGAATCCTCTCTCCAAACTGGTTTTCTTTCTTTTTACCGTCTGCCGGATTGACATAAGCCTGCAGGATCTTATTCAGTGCCTCCACGCCAAGCGGGCCTTTCCGCATCGGAGTCAGCACCTGTATTTCCGCAGGTGTTGTCTTTGTATAACGCGGCAGTTTGTCCGTTACAAGCTGCACAATGTTGTTATAGATCAGATTGATATCCTGTCTTGGCAGAAAAAAGAAATCCCGGCTCTTATTATCCAGTACAATATCTTTTCCACACCGGATCTGATATGCGTTCCAGATAATGTCACTGTCGTCCGACTGCCTGTAAATCGTCTCCAGACAGACGCTGGCAAAGGCTCTGCTCTCCAGCAGGTCACGCATTACCTGTCCCGGTCCCACCGAAGGAAGCTGATTTCTGTCTCCTACCAGGATCAGTCTTGTACCGTACGGGATTGCCTTTAACAGTGACTGCATAAGAAAAATATCCACCATGGACATCTCATCTACAATGATCACATCCGCTTCCAGTGGATTTTCCTCATTCCGCTCAAACATTTCCCTGTCTTCTCCGCCCGCATTGACCTCCAGAAGACGGTGGATCGTCTTTGCTTCATAACCTGTCGCTTCGGTCATCCGCTTTGCCGCTCTTCCGGTCGGTGCAGTCAATGCCAGATTCTTGCCGTTTGCCAGAAAATACCGGATCATCATATTGATCGTTGTTGTCTTTCCCGTCCCCGGCCCACCGGTCAGCAGAAAAACACCGTTCTGCACACTTTGAATCACTGCGCGGCGCTGCAATGGATCAAGCTGCAGATTATCACTGCTTTCCAGATGCAGAAGTTCTCTTTCGACCGCATCCTCCTCCGTTTTCTCAGGAAGAGAGCGCAGCGAAAGCAGCATCGCTGCCACATTATTTTCCGCGTAATAAGCAGCCATACTGTAAATGCAGTTTTCCTTGATGACCAGCTTCTTATCCATCATCAGATTCGCAATATGAGGTTCTATCGCATCCCGGGGAATGCGCAAAAGCTCTGCGGTCTGATGTATAAGTTCTTCTTTCGGCAGATACAGATTTCCTTCTGCCATACTTTGGGACAGCATATACAAAATACCGCTTCTGATTCTGTAATCGGAATCTGTCCGGATACCAATCTTCTCTGCGATCGCATCTGCCATTCGAAACCCGACACCATCGATATCCTCTGCCATCTGATACGGATTTTCCTGCAAAATACCATACATCCGCATTCCGTAGGTCTTGTAAATCCTGACCGCCAGTGTATTACCGATCCCATATTTCTGCAGGAACATAAGCGCACCGCGCACATCCTTTTTTTCTTCTACCTGCTCCGCAATCTCCTGCGCTTTGCGCAGACTGATTCCTTTCACTTCCGCCAGTCGTTCCGGTTCTTCCTCGATAATGCGCAGGCTGTCATCTCCAAACCGCTTTACGATCCTGCCTGCCAAAGACTCACCGATTCCTTTAATGGCACCACTTCCCAGATAACGGCGGATGCTTTCCGCATCTGTCGGCTCAATGATCTCGTATTGCTGCATCTTAAACTGTTCGCCATAATTGGCATTATATTCCATCTTTCCGGTAACCTGCAGCATTGCTCCCTGCACATCACCCTGAAAAATACCGGTAACGATCAGTTCCTCTTCTTCATAGTCTGCAGACAGCACACAATAGCCGTTGCTCTCGTTGCGGTAGATCACATGGTCTACAAAAACCTCCAGTGTTTCCAAATTGTTCCCTTCCTCGCTATAAGACAAGACAAGGGCTGCTTTTGGCAGCCCTTTCCGTTTTCTTTTTATACAGAACCTGTATTCCGTTTCATCTGTTCATATAACATCTGTGCAAGCCCCAGACTGTTCTGCTCTGTCGATTCCTTTGCCAGATCAGCGATCGCAGTGTCCTTGAAATAATCGACCATTGTATTGGAAGATTCATCCTCTCCATCCAGTTTCGTCGTTTTTATCATTTCCTTCATGACCTGTTCCATGAAATACGCTTCAAATTCCTTGCAGGCATCCATCAGTTCTTCATCTGTTGCCTGCGACATATCTTTTCCCTGCAGCTGCGAGATCTGATTTCCTGTCGCGGAACCTGCCGCTGTCTGATTGTAATTCTGATACATAGCAGAAATATTACTGATATCCATATGCTACTCCTATCTTCTCAGGTTGTTAGCCTGCGACATCATTTCGTCCGTTGCCTGGATTGCTTTGGAATTCATTTCATACGCTCTCTGCGCCACGATCATATTTACCATTTCATCCACAACCTGCACATTGGAACCTTCCAGATAGCCTTGATTTACCTTACTCTTTGTCAATCCTGCAGTTACAGCCTCATTCATAGCCTGCCCGCTTGCTGCGGAAACTGCATACAGACTGCTGTCCATCTTTTCCAGACCTGACGGATTCTGGAACTGGTAAAGTCCGATCTTAATGCCAAGCGACTGTGCGTTATTAGTTGCATCAGGGTAACATATCTCTCCGTCTCCCGTGATCGTAATGGAAGAAGTCATGTACTGGCTGGAATTAAAGCTGATCTTATTTCCGTTAGAATCCAAAACCGGAAGTCCCGCCGTTGTTGTCAATGTAATATTGCCGTTATCGGTTGCCCACAGGAAATTACCGTTTCTAGTATAATAAGTCTGACCGTCCTCTCCACGCACTGCAAAAAAGCCCTTGCCTTCTATACCAAATGCAGAGGTAGATGTGCTTTCCAGCATATTTCCCTGAGTAAACATTGAATTAATCGATGAATTACGCACTCCAAGTCCAACCTGTGCACCGACCGGCTTATTCTGCCCGTTTGCCGTTGTTGTCTTTGTCTGCATTGTCTGATACAGCAACGATTTGAATTCCGCTACATCTGTTTTATAGCCCGTTGTATTGACATTTGCCAGATTGTTGGAAATTGTATCAAGATTTGTCTGTTGTGCGATCATGCCGGATGCAGCAGACCATAAACTTCTAACCATAGAAAAAAGCCTCCCTTATCTATCGGAGCTGGCCAAGCTGGTTGGCAGCTATATCAAGTGTTCCGTCAATTGTCTGGATCACTTTCTGGTTCGTCTCATAATTACGCGTAACGGAAATGAGCTCTACCATTTCATTGATCACCGTTACATTTGACTGCTCCAGATAGCCTGAGAAAACTTTAGCATCCGCCTGTTTACGGGTGGCTCCCTCTACCGGCTGATAGTAGCTCTCACCAAAGTGCTCCAGATAATTGTAATCTGTGAAATCTGCAATCTGCAGAGCCGCAACAGTCACGCCGTTCTGTGTGATCGTACCGTTTTCATTGAAAACGGTTTCCTGCTGCGGATTCAATCGGATATGCCTTCCGTTTGCATCAAGAACATAATCGCCATCCTTGGTGACCAGATCTCCGCTTTGATTTAAGATAAAGGATCCGTCCCTTGTATATTTGACAGAGGTCACTCCGGCTTTGTTAGTATATTCACACGCAAAAAAACCATTTCCGGAAAGTGCAAGATCAAACGGATTTTCCGTCGTCTGGAATGCCCCCTGTGTAAAATCCGTATAATTTTCTCCGACCTTTGCGCCAAGACTCAGACTGCCGATATGTCTGACATTGGTCGGATTCGACTGATCCTTGATGTGATAAGCAAGGACGTCATCAAATGCCTGTGTGGTGGCACCTTCTTTTTTGAAGCCTACGGTGGCGGAATTTGCCAGATTATTGGTCAAAACATCCATTCTGTTCTGCTGGTTCAGCATACCGGTGTATGCTGTATATAATCCTTTTACCATCGCTTCCTCCTATAATACGCAACTATTGGATTTCATCTCTGTAGCCTGCAAGGAACTCAACATATTTTCCTGTTCCGATCGCTACACAGGTCATCGGATCTTCTGCCGTCATCGTATTGATTCCGGTCTTTGCATAGATCAGATCCTCCAGACCTCTCAAAAGGCTTCCGCCTCCTGTCAGGACAATACCGCGATCTGCAATGTCCGCTGCCAGTTCCGGTGGTGTTTTTTCAAGAACACTGTGGATCGTATCGATGATCTGCGAGGTTGCTTCCTTTAATGCTTCCTCTGTTTCCTCGCTTGTCACCTTAACGGTACGAGGCAGGCCTGTTACCAGATTACGTCCTCTGACTTCTACGGAATCCACTTCCGGTCTCTTATAAGCAGAGCCGATCTTGATCTTCAGATCCTCTGCTGTACGCTCACCGATCAGCAGATTGTGTTTTTTTCTCATATAACGAACAATAGCTTCATCAAAATCATCACCTGCGATCTTGATGGAAGCACTGACTACTGTACCGCCTAAAGAAATGACTGCGATATCGGAAGTACCGCCGCCGATATCTACGATCATATTACCGCATGGCTTTGAAATATCAATTCCTGCACCGATTGCAGCAGCGATAGGCTCCTCAATGATGGAAACCTCTCTTGCACCTGCCTGATAGGTTGCATCTTCTACGGCTTTCTTTTCAACTTCTGTAACACCACTCGGTACGCAGACAGCGATACGTGGCTTGCGGAAAGATTTCTTTCCAAGTGCCTTCTGGATGAAATACTTCATCATTTTTTCCGTTACGGTGTAATCTGAAATAACACCCTGACGGAGTGGTCTGACTGCCACTATATTACCGGGTGTACGACCCAGCATCAGTCTGGCATCCTCCCCGATTGCTTTAATTTTATTTGTATCACGATCAAAAGCAACTACGCTCGGCTCTTTCAATACAACGCCCTTACCTCTGATATATACAAGGATACTGGCTGTTCCTAAATCAATTCCTATATCGGTATATTGCATTTTATATGCCCCTTTCTATGGTATCTGTTTCTTTCATTTTATACGGATGATCCGGCTTCTGTATCAACCGGCGATCTGTTTTCTGTCCTTTTTACGGTATCTTATGACACACCGTGGATATTATAGCGCATTTCACTACCATTTTCAAAGGGTTTTCTGCAATTTACTCTTTTTTTTGAATTCCTTAAGAAATTGCTTTGTATTAAATATCGGCACATCCGTCTTTCATGCTTAGAATATTTAAATAAAATTTGCAGTTACCCGGTTTCTTACTTATCCCGTTCCAGCATTTTCTTCACATATATACCTGTATAAGAAGCCTGATTTTCCGCCACTTCTTCCGGTGTTCCCTGCGCAATGACCGTTCCGCCCTTTTCGCCGCCTTCCGGTCCGATGTCAATAATATAGTCTGCTGTCTTGATCACGTCCAGATTATGTTCGATCACCAGAACTGTATTTCCGCCATCTGTCAGTTTCTGCAGAATTTCCACCAGTTTGTGTACATCCGCAAAATGAAGTCCTGTCGTCGGCTCATCCAGAATATAGATCGTACGTCCTGTACTGCGTTTGGAAAGCTCCGTTGCCAGCTTGATACGCTGTGCCTCACCGCCGGATAAAGTTGTCGATGGCTGACCAAGTTTGATATAAGAAAGCCCTACATTATAAAGCGTTTCCACTTTCCGTTTGATCTGCGGTACGTTTTCGAAGAAGGTAAGAGCTTCTTCTACCGTCATATCCAGTACATCCGCAATACTCTTTCCTTTATATTTTACATCCAATGTTTCCCGGTTATATCGTTTTCCGCCGCAGACTTCACAAGGCACATAGACATCCGGAAGGAAATGCATTTCAATCTTGATGATGCCGTCACCGCTGCAGGCTTCACATCTGCCACCTTTTACGTTAAAACTGAATCTACCTTTTTTATAGCCTCTCGCCTTGGCATCCGGCGTCGTCGCAAACAGATCCCTGATCTGATCAAACAAACCTGTATACGTGGCAGGGTTGGAACGCGGCGTTCTGCCGATCGGCGACTGATCAATATTGATCACCTTGTCGAGCTGCTCGATCCCCTTGATTGCTTTATGCTTACCCGGAATCGTCAGGGCATGGTTGAGATCATGTGCCAGCCTCTTATATATGATCTCATTGACAAGCGAAGATTTGCCGGAACCGGATACACCGGTCACACATGTCATGATACCAAGCGGGATCTCCACGTCGATATCTTTCAGGTTGTTTTCCGCCGCACCGATTACCTTAAGGTAACTGGTTGCACGTTTTCTCATTTTCGGAACCGGGATCTTCATGGCTCCGCTCAGATATTGTCCGGTCACGGATTCCGGTATCTTCATGATATCCTCTGCCGTTCCGGCTGCAACCACTTCTCCGCCATGACTGCCCGCTCCGGGACCGATATCCACAACCCAGTCTGCTTCCCGCATCGTATCCTCGTCATGTTCCACAACGATCAGTGTATTTCCCAGATCCCGCAGATTTTTAAGTGCTGCAAGCAGCTTATCATTATCCCGCTGATGCAGTCCGATACTCGGCTCATCCAGAATATAACATACACCGACAAGCCCCGATCCGATCTGTGTCGCCAGACGGATACGCTGCGCTTCCCCACCGGATAACGTCGCAGTTGCTCTGGAAAGCGACAGATATTCCAATCCTACATTCATCAGGAATCCTACTCTTGCACGGATTTCCTTCAGGATCCGTTCCCCGATCAGCTCCTGCTGTTTCGTCAGCTTCAGCTTACCGAGAAAATCATGCAATGCTTCGATCGACATAGAAGTAATTTCATAAATATTTTTATCTGCGATCGTCACAGCAAGAGATTCTTTTTTCAACCGCATACCACCACAGGTCTTACACGGCGTGATACGCATGAAAGTTTCATATTCCTGTTTGATCGTTTCCGATCCGGTCTCTCTGTATCGTCTGTTGACATTTTGGATCAAACCTTCAAAAGCAACCGGATATACACCCTTTCCACGCTGCCCTTCGTAATAAACGTCAACCTTTTCGCCGTCTGTTCCATGCAGCAGGATAGATCTGATCTTTTCCGGATAGTCGCAGAACGGAGTATCCAGATCAAAGCCATACCTTTCTGCAAGCGCATGTAACACAGCGTTGGTAAAACTGCCCTTCTGGTTACAGGACTGCCAGCCCATCACAACGATCGCCCCGGCATTGATGGAAAGCGTTTCATCAGGAATCATCAGCTCCGGTGCAAATTCCATCTTATAGCCCAGTCCGAAGCAGTCCGGGCAGGCACCAAACGGATTGTTAAAGGAGAAGCTTCTCGGCTCGATCTCGTCGATACTGATCCCACAGTCCGGGCAGGAAAAACTCTGACTGAAATTCATGGCATTTCCGTCACCTGTATCTACTACAAGCAGACCGTCTGCCAGATTCAATGCATTTTCGACAGAATCCGTCAGACGCTTCTCAATTCCTTCCCTGACGATCAGACGATCCACAACGATCTCGATCGTATGCTTGATATTTTTATCGAGCTTGATTTCTTCTGAAAGCTCGTACAGATTTCCATCCACACGGACACGCACATAACCGCTCCGCTTTGCACGTTCGAGCACCTTCACATGCTCGCCTTTTCTGCCTCTGACAATTGGTGCCATGATCTGGATTTTTGTTCGTTCAGGCAGTTCCATGATCTGATCGACCATCTGATCAACTGTCTGCTTTGCAATCTCTTTTCCACATTTCGGGCAGTGCGGAATACCGACGCGGGCATACAGCAGCCTGAAATAGTCATAGATTTCTGTCACGGTTCCGACTGTAGAACGCGGGTTTCTGTTTGTGGATTTCTGGTCAATAGAGATAGCCGGGGACAATCCATCGATCCTCTCCACATCCGGTTTTTCCATCTGTCCGAGAAACTGTCTGGCATAAGAAGAAAGGGATTCCATATATCGTCTCTGTCCCTCTGCGTAGATTGTATCAAATGCCAAAGAGGATTTTCCGGATCCGGAAAGTCCGGTCAGCACGACCATTTTATTTCGCGGGATATCCACATCAATATTTTTCAGATTATGCTCTTTTGCACCCCTGATCTTAATAAATTCCTGTTCTTTACTCATTTCTTTCACCTTTTCATTCTATCATTCGTTACTCATAGGTAACATTTGCAAGATTTGTATACGCATACAGATCATCTACAAATGCCCGTTCCGCATTTTCAAAAACAACCACATCCGGTTTTAGTGTTTCCACATAATACTGCATGGATTCATAATTCTGTCTGGAGATCATATAAACATTCTGATACCGGTATGCAAAGAAATCCTGTTTTCCATCCAGGAAGCTGTCCTGCAGGATCAGTATCGTTTTATCGGACAAGGCATTTTCATTCAGATAATGCTGGATGCCTGTTCCCGCCACATGCGGCAGTACATCCAAAAGACTTCCGTCCGCCAGAATGCTGTCACCGTATTCCGATTTTAACATGTAGACCGGAACCTGTTCCGTGATCGGGAGCGATATAAATTCCAGTGTTTTTTCCTCAGAGGATACTGTAAAGACATCTTCTGTCAGAAGCGGGACATCCGGATCCATTTCCCGCACTTTTTCATTCAGAAGCCGAAGTCCGATCATCGCACCTCTCGCATTCCAGTGTGCACTGTCAAACTTCTGGTTGTAGACACGTTCTACCTGCTTTGCATCCCGCAGCTCCTGTACCGGGATCACATAAGGCACCTGTTTTTCTGTCAGCTTCCGTGCCAGCATTTCCATAATACTTTCCTTCGTTGTATCCACATGGATATAGTCCGGCATTTCTTCTCCGTACACTGTTTTTTTATCCAGACCTGCCAGAAAAACAAATGGAATGCCCTGTTTTTCCAGATATTGATTCGTCCGATCCAGATATGTCACAAGAGAATCGATCAGTTCTTCATCCGTCGCCAGGTGCTGGTATGCCCGGATATATCCGTCGTCTGCCGGGAAAACCTCTCCGTCTTTTCCGTACATATGCAGATCTTCCGAAAATTCTCCAAACACCGCATAGGTCGCGTCCATATAAAAATGGACTGCTGTTTCCCGGAACGCCACACGATCTTCCACATAATGTCCGTACCATGCATTGATCTCCTGATTAAAATGCCAGCCCGGCCACATTGTCATTCTGCGGTTTTCCAGCGAGGAATCAATGATCTCCGTCGTATCCAAAAGGCAGAACGGCAGAAAGATCATACCGACAAATACAAGCACAAATATGAAATTGACCATTTTTTCTGTTTTCGAGTTGTTCATAGCTTACTTTCTATCCTCTGTTGTGTTTCTTGACCGTTTAAAATCGAAAATAAATAAATGGGTTATAGGAACTGTTGATAATAAATACAAAGCACAGTACAAGCAGTCCCAGAATCAGTATCTTTTGTAATACATCAAATACAAGTCCCTCCGGCTTTTTCCACTTCCACGGAATGCAGACCAATACAGACACGATCAGATAGAAGATCGTCTGGTTACTCAGATAATACCTGAGCCCATAGGCATGAAATCCGCCTGCATTCTTACCGAACATAATGCCCAGATACGCCAGCACCTGATCCAGCTGCACAAGGCTGAACAATACCCAGCCGATCACCACCACAAGCATGGTATAGAGCCAGCCAAACACTTTCGCTGCAATTCCGCTCCTGACTTTCTGCTTTCCGTGATTAACCAGAAAACGTTCCAGCAGCACAAAAAAGCCATGCCATAAGCCCCAGAGCAGAAATCCCCATGCAGCACCGTGCCAGATTCCCGTTGCCAGAAAAACAAGCAGCAGATTCAGATACACATTACCGGATCTGCTTCCGCCCAGCGGAATATACAGATAATCCCGGAACCAGCCGGACAATGACATATGCCAGCGTCTCCAGAATTCGCGCACCGATGTTGCGATATAAGGATGGTCAAAGTTCTCCAGAAAGGTAAACCCAAACATTTTGCCAAGTCCGATTGCCATATCGGAATAACCGGAAAAATCAAGATAGATCTGCAGCGTATATGCGATCGCACCGAGCCATGCAACCGATGCGCTCATCACCGAAAAATCACCCTGCATGATAGAATCTGCCAGTGCTCCCGTCATATTGGCAAGGATTGCCTTCTTTGCCAGACCTGTCACAAATCTTGTTACACCATCTGCAAATTTTTCTGCGCTGTGTGTTCTTGTATCAAGCTGCAGTGCAATATCCTTGTAGCGCACGATCGGTCCTGCAATAAGCTGTGGAAACATAGAAATATACAATGCCAGCTTACACGGATTCTTCTGCACGTTTTTCCCGCCGTCCCTATACACATCAATGACATAGGACAATCCCTGAAACGTGTAAAAGGAAATACCGATCGGCAATGCGATCTGCCATACAGGCAGCGACGGGATCAGTTTTTGCAAGTTTTCCATCGCAAAGGTCATATATTTAAAAACAAATAAAATACCGATATTGACAATGACTGCAAGTGTAACAACAAGCTTCGCTTTTTTCCGTCTCCTGTCTGTGCCATATCCGTCTGTGCCCGCATTTTCCACCATTCCTGCATCCATACCGGGCGGTATCTGTCTGCTGCCCAGCCTGAACAGCCATATGCCAAACAGATAATTGCAAAAAATGGAAAAGAGCATTACAAGCAAATACTTCGGCTCACCCCACGCATAGAAAAACAGGCTTGCTGCCAGCAGAAAATAATTTTTCAGTGCCTTGGGCATGACATAATATAAAATTATCGTGATCGGCAAAAACATGCATAAAAACACTATTGTCGAAAATACCATTTCAGTCCTCCACCTCGTGCAGGTGTTTCTTCAGTTCTACCATCCTGTCACGCAGCTGTGCTGCCAGCTCGAAATTCAGATCCGCAGCCGCTTTCTTCATCTGTTTTGTCACATCGGCAATCTCTTTTTTCAGCTCGTCCGCATTCATGGATTCCATATCTTTTTCCATGCGTGTATCCTTGCTGTCGATCACACGAGTCACACTGATCAGATCGCGGACATCTTTCTTAATTGTTTTCGGAACGATACCATGCGCCTTATTATAGGCATCCTGGATCTCGCGTCTGCGGTTCGTCTCATCAATTGCTTCCCGCATAGAGTCCGTAATGACATCCGCATACATGATCACGTGTCCTTCCGCATTTCTTGCAGCACGTCCGATCGTCTGTACCAGAGAAGTACGCGAACGCAGAAAGCCTTCTTTATCCGCATCCAGGATCGCCACCAGAGAAATTTCCGGGATATCCAGGCCTTCCCGCAGCAAGTTGATACCAACCAGAACGTCAAACACATCCAGACGCATATCACGGATGATCTCTGCACGTTCCATCGTATCAATATCGGAATGCAGATATTTCACGCGGATGCCCACTTCCTTCATATAATCTGTCAGATCTTCCGCCATCCGCTTTGTCAGCGTTGTGACAAGTACTTTATTTTTCTTTTCCGTTTCCTTTTTGATCTCCGAGATCAGATCATCGATCTGCCCTTCAATCGGGCGCACATCCACCTTCGGATCCAGAAGCCCGGTCGGTCTTATGATCTGCTCTGTCCGCAGCAGTTCATGCTGTTCCTCATATTCTCCCGGTGTTGCGGAAACAAACAGAAGCTGGTCGATCTTCGATTCAAACTCCTCAAAATTCAGCGGTCGGTTGTCCAGTGCTGACGGCAGACGGAAGCCATAGTCAACCAGTGTATGCTTTCTGGACTGGTCGCCGTGATACATGGCACGGATCTGCGGAACCGTCATATGCGACTCATCAATGATGATCAGATAATCATCCTTAAAATAATCCATCAGTGTCATCGGTGTCTCGCCCGCTGCCAGCCCGTTCATATGACGGGAATAATTCTCTATACCGGAGCAGAAGCCTGTCTCCATCAGCATTTCTATATCAAAATTCGTCCGTTCCGCAATACGCTGTGCCTCTAGGAGTTTGTCCTCACCCTTGAAAAATTTCACCTGCTGTTCCAGTTCTTTCTCGATCTCTCCACACGCATGCAATATCTTCTCACGCGGTACTACATAATGGGAAGCCGGGAAAACAGAAATATGCTCCATCTGTGCATGCACTGCGCCGGTCAGCGGATCTACCTCTGTAATACGGTCGATCTCATCACCGAAAAATTCAATCCGCAGAATATAGTCACTGCCCTGCGCCGGATTTACCTCCAGCACATCCCCGCGCACGCGGAAACAGCCGCGGTCAAGATCCAGATCATTGCGGTCGTACTGGATATCGATCAGCTCGCGGATCACGTCGTCCCTATCCTTGATCATGCCCGGGCGCAGAGATACCATCATGTTCATATAGTCGTCCGGACTACCGATACCGTAAATACACGATACGGATGCCACAACAACAACATCCCTCCGCTCCGTCAGAGAGGCAGTCGCCGAAAGGCGCAGCTTATCGATCTCATCATTGATTGCCGAATCCTTTTCAATATAAGTGTCCGTCTGTGGCACATAAGCCTCCGGCTGATAGTAATCATAATAAGAAACAAAGTATTCTACCGCATTTTCCGGGAAGAACTCCTTAAACTCTCCATATAACTGTCCTGCCAGCGTCTTATTGTGGGCAATCACAAGCGTCGGTTTATTGAGTGCCGCGATAATGTTAGCCATGGTAAACGTTTTTCCGGAGCCCGTCACGCCAAGAAGTGTCTCAAACTGGTTGCCTTCCCGGAACCCATTTACCAGTTCCTCGATCGCCTGCGGCTGATCTCCGGTCGGCTGATATTTTGAATGTAAGACGAAATGATCCATCTATCTATCTCCTGTTTGTTCTCTGAACAGAGACGAGATACGCTCTGCGAATCTCGCTCTGATCAGCGGTCGTCAAATGCACCGCATAAATGCGTGCATTTTCCTCGTCGCCATAACAAAAAACTGTGATATGGTACAAAATCTTCTTGTACTATATCACAGTTTTTGAAATTTGTATAGATTTTATACAAACGTTTGTTCGTTTTTCTGTAATTTCAGACCGATGCTCAGAGCAGCACTGTCAGTGCCATAAAGTCTCCAATGATCGCTGCTTAAGACTCGATCCCAAGATCCTCGCGGAGTCTGTCCCGGAGGATTTCCGACTGCTTTGGATGAAATTTCCGGGCAAATGCACAGCCGCTGGCTTTTACCTTATCATAATCTTCCAGCGTCAGATATGCCGGGCTGGAACCGTCTCCCTTTGTCCAGTCCATATAGCGGAGCTGTTTGTTTACCACATGCTCCCGCCAGTTTTTATCATTCATAAATATCGTCTGGAAGAAGAACTCCTCCGGTACCTGACATACCGCAAGATCATCCCAGAATTCTCCGTGCTTTGCCACGAAAGAAACGACATAAGCTGCTGCTTCTCTTGGCATGGATACATACACAAGTCCTTTGTAAATCTTTGTAAAAGGCCCGATTCCCTTTCGGCAGATACCCGCCTTTTTCTGCACCTTTACCGTCATGTTCTGCAACTGCCATAACACTTTATTTTTCACATTCTGATCTGTAAACCAGTTATAATACTGATATCGCTTCGTTACCGTTTCCGGAAGCTGCTCAGGCGTCAGATAATCCATATAAATCTGATCGGATGTGAGGAACTTTTCATCCAGCTGCTCCGGCGTCAGAAGTGGAAAGTCCTCTCCGGTCAAAAGATGCATATAAGAAACATCTTCTTTGGAAAGTGCCATTGCGATCAGCTTTACGATCGCCTGCACATGTGCAAAACCGCCCCATACAATGCGGTATTCCCGGATCGCTTCGCAGCCCGGAAGCCGGTTCAGCTTCTCCACATCCGCATCTGTGATCTCACGGCTTTTCTCATCCACATGAATGAATACATATGCTGTCTTTGACAATATTTCCGCAAGCTCATACAGTTCATCAAAATTCTTATATGCGGTTATCAGATATGCCTGTTTCATTTCGCAATCTCTCCCTCAAGTATCTCTGTTGCACGTTCAAGCTGATTATCTGTACCATTCTTCAGATACTGATCTACATCCAGATCCAGTGTTTCATCCGGCTCGATACCTACGCCATGGATGTCATTTCCGTTCGGTGTATAATAATGGCTGATCGTCAGTTTCACAGCGGAACCGTCTGTGATGCCGAATACCTTCTGTACAATTCCTTTTCCAAAGGTTGTTGTACCAAGCAGCGTGCCAATACCATAATCCTTGATCGCACCGGAAAGGATCTCGGATGCGGATGCGCTGTTTTCATTGACCAGCACTACCATCGGTACTTCCAGCTCGTGAGAACCGTCACATTTATATTCATCCCGTTCTCCATTCTTATCCTCCGTATACACGATCAGGCCTTTCGGCAGAAGCTGTCTCGCCACCTCAATGACACTTGTCAGTGTTCCACCCGGATTATTACGAAGATCGAGGATCAATGCTTTCATGCCATCTTCTCTTGCCTTTGCGATCTGCTCTGTAAACTGGTCTCCGGTCACATCCTCAAATTGTGCAATCTGAATATACGCAATATTGCTATCCAGCATCTTATAGCTGACAGTCGGTGCTTCCACCTTTTTACGTGTCACGGTAATATCCAGATAATCTGTTTCACCCTTACGATAGACCGTCAGCGTTACATCTGTATTTTCCTCGCCTTTGATGAGTGCAACCACATCTGTTGTTGTCATGCCTTTTGTGCTTGTGCCATCTACCTCTACAATGATATCCTCCGCCTGCAGCCCTGCTGCCTCAGCCGGCGTATCAGGGATCACGCTTGTGATCTTACAGTATTCTGTCTCTCCGTCAATGCCGATATAGGCACCGATACCATAATAAATACCTTCTGTACTTTCCCGCAGGGTATTGAGCTCCTCCGGTGTATAATATTCGGAATACGGATCACCGAGCGCATCGACCATACCCTTATAAATCCCTGTCTCCATATCCTCGTTTGTCGTATCCCCCAGATAATATTCATGAATACTGTCTTCGAGAAGTCCGATCTTATTTTTTACTTCATTCGTCAGAACCGTATCATCCGTCTTTGACACCGATCCTGCCGCCAGCTGTGCACCCGGATTCAGAATACCGCCACCCACAAGTACAACAGTCAGTAAAAAAGCAACCAGAAGTCCTACCAGAACGCCCAGCGCAAAAAAGTTATAGCGGGCTGTCCGACGCCTCTTTTTCTCGATCCGCTCCAGAACTTCCTGATCTGATGCTGTATTCTGTTCGTTTTCTACTTCCTGCCTATTCTCTTCCAATTTGATTTCCCTTCCCTTGATTCACTATTTCATGTGGGCTGCTCGCCGTCTTTCTTCTCCTGCAGAGCCG